>Ga0209833_1000162_pt1 | contig 48946 bp, 41 predicted proteins | sample COGITO_mtgs_1105_3_FD_184797 | JGI IMG/M metagenome (GOLD analysis project Ga0209833, IMG submission 184797) | Pelagic marine microbial communities from North Sea - COGITO_mtgs_110506 (SPAdes) (version 2) | ecosystem: Environmental > Aquatic > Marine > Epipelagic ... | reverse complement strand
GTGAGCAGCGGGTTGCTATGACCCCCGCCAATATCGAGTTTTTAATCAATAAAGGGTTGCAGGTACTCTTGCAAACCGATGCCGGCTCTGCCGCTGGCTACCCTGATGCAGCATATACCGCTGCCGGTGCTACTCTTATCTCAGACCGCGCCGAAATATTTACCAAGGCAGATATTATTTTGCAGGTTCAGTCTTTCGGTTCTAACACTGAAAACAGTGACGATGATTTAGCTCGCCTGCGCAACGGCCAGCTGATTATCGGCATGATGGACCCATTGGCCTCGCCAGGCGCTGCCCAGGCAGTCGCCGATAAAGGTGCCACGGCAATCGCCCTTGAATTAGTGCCGCGTATTAGCCGCGCCCAGAGTATGGATGTACTTTCATCTATGGCCACTCTAGCGGGTTATAAAGCGGTACTAATGGGTGCCTCTGCCGCGCCGCGAATTTTCCCTCTGTTAATGACCGCCGCTGGTACCCTGAAGCCCGCCCGCGTATTGATTATGGGTGTCGGTGTAGCCGGATTGCAGGCCTGTGCTACCGCCAAGCGCCTGGGTGCAGTGGTTGAAGCTTACGATGTGCGTCCCGCAGCCCGCGAACAAATTATCTCGGTCGGCGCCAAACCGGTAGAGCTGGATCTGGACACTGGAGAATCCGAGGGTGCCGGTGGCTATGCCAAAGAGCAGGGCGAAGACTTTTTGCGCCGTCAGCGCGAGCTGATGACCGCTGTAGTAGCCGAGCAGGATATTATTATTACCACCGCCGCTATACCCGGCGCCAAGTCACCGATTCTGGTGACCGAAGATATGGTTGTAGCGATGAAGCCGGGTTCGGTGATTGTCGATCTCGCCGCCGAGCGCGGCGGCAACTGTGATCTTACCGAACAGGGTAAAACCGTGATCGCCCATGATGTAACCATTTTAGGTCCGGAAAATGTTCCCTCCGATCTCGCCTATCACGCCAGTCAGATGTACGGCAAAAATATGCAGACATTGCTGGAATTAATTCTCGATGATCAGGGCGATCTCAATCTCGACTTCAATGATGAAATTGTCGCCGGCACGGTGGTTGCCCACCAGGGAAGTATCCCCCATCCGCATATGCGCAAATTACTGGGTTTGGCTGAGCTGTTAAACGAAGAGCCACAACAAGAACCTGTTGCCGCTGAAAGTAACCAAGAGGAAAAATAAAAATGGAAATTTTAATTTTACTGCTGGCACTGTTTGTACTTTCGCTATTTCTCGGCGTAGAGCTGATTACCAAAGTACCACCGACCCTGCATACACCGTTGATGTCCGGTACCAACGCAGTATCCGGAATTACCTTGGTGGGTGCTCTGTTGGCCGCCGGTAATGATGGTTCGCCCATGTTGGTCAATGTACTTGGCTTTATTGCCGTGACCCTGGCAACCATCAATGTTGTAGGCGGTTATCTTGTGACTAATCGCATGCTCGCCATGTTTAAAAGGAAGTAAGCGATGAATGCAAATATTGTAAATTTTGTTTATCTGGTTGCCGGTATTCTATTTATTCTCGGCATTAAAGGCCTGACCAAACCCAAGACAGCAGTGCGCGGCAATATGCTATCAGCACTGGGAATGCTTCTGGCTGTGGTTGTCACCCTGTTCAATATCAATACCGTCGACTTCAGCTATATAGTTGCCGGTGTACTTGTGGGCGGCGCTGTTGGTGCGACTATGGCGCTGCGGATTCAAATGACCTCCATGCCGCAGATGGTTGCCCTGTTAAATGGCTTTGGCGGTGGTGCATCCCTGACCATTGCGCTGGCTGAATATTTTACTGTATCCGCTGTGGCGCCATCTTCCTTTAGCGATCTGTTTGTGCCAGTTGCACTGAATAGCGGTGCCTTTGGCGTTGGTATTGAGGGCACAATCGCTCTGCTGGCCATTGGTCTGACCATACTGATTGGTGCCGTGACCCTAACCGGTAGCCTGGTTGCGTTTAGCAAGCTCCAGGAGTTGATGAAAAAGAGCTATGGGTTGCCCGGCGGTCCGATTGGTAACGGACTGTTTTTGTTGGCAGCGCTGGCGGCCGTGGCGAGCCTGTTGATCAATCCAGGCAATGTTACAGCCGTGGTGGTGATTGTCGCGTTGGCACTGTTACTAGGCCTGTTTCTGGTGATGCCCATTGGCGGTGCAGATATGCCGGTGGTTATTGCGCTGCTCAACTCCTACTCGGGAATAGCGGCAGCACTGGCCGGGTTTATCCTTGGTAACACTGTATTGATTATCGCCGGTTCCCTGGTCGGAACCTCGGGATTGATCCTCACTAAGATTATGTGTGTCGCCATGAACCGCTCTTTGGCCAATGTGTTGTTTGGCAAGATGGCTGCTGGCGGCGAGAAAATTGATGCCGATGAAATCTATGCCGGCAAGGTGACCAGCGCGCAGCCAGAAGAAGTGGCGATGATGCTGGAAGTGGCCCAGCGTGTGGTTATTGTTCCCGGCTATGGTATGGCCATGGCCCAGGCTCAGCACGCGGTGCGCGAGTTGGCCGACGCGATGGAAGCGCGTGGGGTTGAAGTTGAATATGGCATTCACCCGGTGGCTGGACGTATGCCCGGGCATATGAATGTTCTTCTGGCTGAAGCGGAAGTTCCCTATGACAATCTGGTTGAGATGGACAGAATCAACCCGACCTTTGAAGATACAGATGTGGTGATTGTGATTGGCGCCAACGATGTGACCAATCCAATGGCGCGAGAAGCAGAGGGCAGTCCAATTTACGGCATGCCGATCCTCAATGTCGATAAAGCCAAAAATGTGGTGGTGATCAAGCGATCGCTGAGTCCAGGCTTTGCCGGATTGCCCAACCCGCTGTTTGCCATGGATCACACGTTGATGGTTTACGGCGATGGCAAGAAAGCCGTTGTTGAAATGACGACGGCGCTTAATCAGGCCTAGTCGTTAGAAGGGGTTAGGCAGCTAACCCCAAATTAAAGGCCTAAAAACAGGCACAAAAAAAACCGGCATCAGCCGGTTTTTTTTCACAGCGAAAATTACTTTTCGCCGAGAGCTTTTTACTTGCTAAGGGCTCTTTATTTGCTAAAGGCTTCTTACTTGCTTAGGGCTTTAACCTGAGCATTCAAGCGGCTCTTATGACGGGCAGCTTTATTCTTATGCAGAATGCCTTTGTCCGCCATACGATCCAGAACTGGAACTGCTGATGTGTAAGCTTGCTGAGCATCGGCTTGAACGCCAGTTGCTATAGCTGCATCAACTTTTTTCAAATAGGTGCGAACCATTGAGCGCAGGCTGGCATTATGCTGGCGGCGTTTCTCGTTCTGGCGTGCGCGTTTCTTAGCTTGGGCTGTATTTGCCACTTGTTTGTACTCCTCTCAAAGGGTCTCACTGAAGGCGCGGAAATATACAGGGTTTAACTGCCACATTCAACTCAATTTTCACAGGAATATTGCCGCTGGGCAAAGTACTTATAAGCGCTAGCTAATGGGGGATTGATTGGCCGCAAAAAGGTGCTTTTACATATTCACTTGGAGATGTTCATAGAGGTCGTTAAACTGCGCTGATTAACCCTGTAAGGTAGAGTAGTCAATTGACCGAAGAACAGCCGCAGAAACAGCCGAAACCGACTAAAAAAGCGGATGGCGGATTATTGCGCTCCAGCGGTGTGGTCAGCTTTTTCACCATGCTGTCGCGATTTATGGGGTTGGCTCGGGATATTATCTTTGCCCGGGTGATTGGCGCTGAGGCGCTGGCCGATGTTTTCTTTGTCGCCTTTAAAATTCCCAATTTCTTTCGTCGCCTGTTTGCCGAGGGCGCCTTTGCCCAGGCCTTTGTTCCGGTGCTCGGGGAATATCGTGAGAAGGGCAGTCAGGCAGCCTTAAGGGATTTGGCTAATCGGGTCTTTGGTACTCTGGGTTTATCTCTACTGTTGTTAACTCTGGTGGTTGTGCTCGCCTCACCTCTGTTGGCAGCCCTATTTGCCCCCAAGTGGTATTTAAACGATCCGTTTAAATTTAATGCCACTGCAGAAATGCTGCGGATTACTTTTCCCTACTTGCTGTTTATCTCCATGACCGGTGTTGCCGGGGGAATATTAAACAGCTACGACCGTTTTGCAGTGCCGGCATTTACCCCGCTGTTGTTAAATATATCGCTGATATTTGCCGCCTTAATTGCCGCCCCCTGGTTTGATCAGCCGACCTATGCTCTGGCATGGGGTGTGTTTGCCGCCGGTGTGGTGCAGTTTGTTTTCCAGCTGCCATTCTTGGCGCGCATTCATATGTTGCCGGTTCCGGTGGTTGACTGGCGTCATCCCGGCGTTAAAAAAATACTCGCTCTAATGGGCCCGGCTATCTTTGGGGTCTCGGTTAGCCAGATCAATCTGTTGCTGGATACTATGCTGGCGACCTTTCTGCCCACCGGCAGTGTGTCCTGGCTCTATTACTCAGACCGATTGTCTGAATTACCTCTGGGGGTGTTTGCTGTGGCGATTGCCACGGTGATTCTGCCCAACCTCTCCCGTCATCATGCAGCCAGTTCCACCGAGGCCTATTCCCAGACATTGGACTGGGCGCTGCGGTTGGTGCTGTTGATTGCCGTGCCTGCCGCCGCCGCGTTGATGCTGCTGGCCGAGCCCATACTGGCAACGCTGTTTTTATACGGCGATGTAATGACCCCTCGAGATATGTCTATGGCGACATTAAGTTTGCGCGCTTACTCTCTGGGTCTGGTCGCATTTATGCTGATTAAGGTCTTGGCACCGGGCTTTTTTGCCCGCCAGGATATGCGCACGCCGGTGCGTATTGGTGTGATTGCCATGGTCTCTAATATGTGTCTCAACCTGCTGTTTGTTCTGCCCCTGCACCATTACTGGCAGATCGGTCATGTGGGGCTGGCGCTGGCCACCTCTGTCTCGGCATTTCTAAATGCCGGATTGCTCTGTTATGCGCTGCGCAAAAAGGCGATCTATCTACCGAGCCGCTTATGGCTGCGCTTTATGGTTAATTTAATTGCTGCAGTAGCAGCAATGTTAGCCGTGCTGATTCTGGTCGCCAATCAGTTTGATGCCCTGAATGCTCTGGTATGGCAGCAGTTGGGCTGGTGGCAGCGGAGTAGCGCAGTGGCCATTATCTGCAGCTGTGGCTTTGCGATTTATATTGCCGTGCTGTGGCTGGGCGGTATGCGCCCGAGTGATCTGCGCGGTCCTGCCAAGGCAACCAGTCGCGAGCATTAATTGTTGATTGCTTGTTTTAAAAAAAACGGCCCGCAGTTGGATAATAGATATACAGGTTAATTCGCCGTGCAGCTTACCTTTCTGGCTGTTGCTAGGTATACTCGCCGATCAGTTTAAAGAGTGAAAAATACGGTTGTGCAGCAGGGTAAAATGACCTTTGTTCGCGGACTGCATAACCTGCAGCCGGGGAAGCAGAAATCAGTGGTCACTATCGGATCTTTCGATGGTGTACATATTGGTCATCAGGCTATTCTGCAACAAGTTAAAGATGCTGCTAAGCGCTTGCAGTTGCCTTCAGTGGTGATGACCTTTGAGCCACAGCCGCGAGAGTATTTTTCTTCTGAGAAGGCCCCAGCGCGACTGATGCGTCTGCGGGAAAAGATTGATGCGCTGTTGGATTTTGGTATTGATCATGTGGTCTGCCTCAAGTTTAACCGCCAGTTGCGAACGCTTTCGGCGCTGGATTTTATCGACCAGGTATTGGTTCAGGGTCTGGCGGTAGACTATTTAATTGTCGGCGATGATTTTCGTTTTGGCTGTGATCGCAGCGGTGACTTTGCATTGTTAACCGAGCGCGGCAGAGAGGCCGGGTTTGAAGTGATGGATACCGCTACCATCGAGGTCGAGGGCCAGCGCGTCAGTAGCACCTTGGTTCGCGAAGCTGTTGAGGGTGGAGATTTTCCCAGAGCTGCTGAGCTCCTGGGTCGGCCATTCTCAATCAGCGGTATTGTTGGCTACGGCCAGCAGCTGGGCCGCGAGTTGGGATTTCCAACCGCCAATGTGCAGCTAAACCGTTTTAGTGCTCCGCTGGCTGGCGTTTTTGCCGTGAAAGTTAATATCGCGGGAAGCATATATTTGGGTGCCGCCAATGTCGGTGTGCGCCCAACGGTAGGCGATTTGATAAAGCCTATTTTAGAGGTGCATCTGTTGGATTTTGATGGCGATCTCTACGGTCAGCGAATTGCAGTGGAGTTTATTCACAAGATTCGCGACGAACAGAAGTTTACCGGTATAAAAGAACTGATCACTACGATTCAGGGCGACGTAGAAGTAATCAGACAGTGGTTTACAAACAATAATTAAAGATAAGGTTGGCCTGTAGGGTCAATAAAAGAGACTAATGACAGACTATAAAGCAACACTGAATCTGCCAAAGACGGCTTTCCCTATGCGTGCAAATCTGGCGCAACGCGAACCGGGAATGTTAAAAGAGTGGCAAGAGACCAATCTCTACCAGCAAATCCGTGAGGCTCGCGCCGGTCGCGAGAAATACATTCTTCACGATGGCCCTCCCTATGCCAATGGTGAAATTCACCTGGGTCATGCGGTCAACAAAACCCTTAAAGATATAGTTGTTAAGTCTCGCACTCTGAGTGGTTTTGATGCCCCCTATATTCCCGGCTGGGACTGTCACGGTCTGCCGATTGAGCACAATGTTGAGAAAAAAGTTGGCAAGGCTGGCGTCAAAATAGAGTACTCAGCCTTCCGCAAGAAATGTCGCGATTACGCGATGAAGCAGGTTGATGGCCAGCGCGCTGGCTTTGTCCGCATAGGCGTATTTGGCGATTGGGAAAACCCCTATCTAACCATGAATTACCGGGTTGAGGCAGATACCATTCGCGCCCTCGGCAAGATTGCTGCCAACGGTCATCTGGTCAAAGGTTACAAGCCAGTTTACTGGAGTGTTGTCGGCGGTTCAGCGCTTGCCGAAGCCGAGGTGGAATATCAGGATAAAACCTCTTACAGCATCGATGTTGCCTATCCGGTGGTTGATCAGCAACAGCTTGAAAAGCTGACGACTGCCTTTGGCGGTGATTCAGGCGAAGGCGAGATCAATATGTTGATCTGGACCACCACGCCTTGGACTCTGCCGAGCAGTCAGGCTATCTCAATTGGTGCCGACCTCGATTATGTGCTGGTGCAAATCAAGACTGAAAATGGTCCGATGCGTCTAGTCTGTTCCGAGTTGTTGCTTGAATCCGTGATGCAGCGTCTTGAGATTGAAGATTATAAAACCCTGGCCAAATGTCAGGGTCAGCAGCTGGAAAATACGGTTGCCCGACACCCGTTTTACGATCGCGATATTCCGGTATTACTCGGTGAGCATGTCACCACTGATGCAGGTACTGGTTGTGTGCATACAGCCCCTGATCACGGTATGGAAGATTTCGTGGTTGCCAAGCAGTATGGTATTGGCACCCTGAATTATATTTTGGATAACGGTGTCTTCCACGACGATGTCGAGCTGTTTGCCGGCCAGCATGTCTACAAAGTTGATGACTCGGTTCTCGAGGTACTGCGCGAGCAGCATCGCCTGCTGAGCTGTGGAAAATTTGTTCACAGCTACGCTCATTGCTGGCGTACCAAAACACCATTGATCTATCGCGCCACCCCGCAGTGGTTTATCTCCATGGATAAAAATGGTCTCTTGGAAAAAGCTAAAGCGGCGATTAAAGATGTTAGCTGGCACCCGGATTGGGGTCAGGCACGAATCGAAGGTATGTTGGACAATAGTCCCGACTGGTGTATCTCTCGCCAGCGCACCTGGGGTGTGCCCATTGCGCTATTTGTCCATCGCCAAACTGGAGAGCTTCATCCCAACACCTCAGAGCTGATTGAGCAGGTTGCCAAGCTGGTTGAGAAAGATGGTATAGACGCTTGGTTTGAGCTGGATGCGGCTGAATTAATCGGCGCAGATACGGCCGATTACCAGAAAGTAACAGACACTCTGGATGTCTGGTTTGACTCTGGTGTTACCCACGAGTCAGTGATCAATGCCCGTGAAGAGTTGCAGTATCCAGCCGACCTCTATCTGGAGGGCTCGGATCAGCATCGCGGCTGGTTCCAGTCATCCCTAAAAACGGCAATTGCCATTAATGGCACAGCGCCCTACAAGGCAGTGTTGACCCACGGTTTTACGGTTGATGAGCACGGCCGCAAGATGTCCAAGTCAGTGGGCAATGTAATCTCGCCACAAAAGGTGATCAACGATATGGGCGCCGATGTACTGCGTCTGTGGATCGCCTCAGCAGACTTTAGCGGTGAGATGACTGTCTCCGATGAGATTCTTAATCGCGCGGGGGATTCCTACCGCCGTATTCGCAACACAGCGCGTTACTTCCTCTCCAATCTGGATGGTTTTGACCCGGCACAGCATGCTGTAGAGCACAGTGAGTTGCTCGCTTTAGATCGCTGGGCAATTGATTGTGCGGCGCAGCTGCAGGAAGAAATTATCGGTGCTTATGATCAGTTCCAGTTCCATCAAATCTACCAGAAGCTACATAACTTCTGTGTCCGCGATATGGGCGGGTTCTATCTGGATATTATTAAAGACCGAATTTACACCTGCCCTGAAGACAGCCTTCCTCGCCGTTCAGCGCAGACTGCTCTGTATCATATCGCCGAAGCGTTCACTCGCTGGATAGCGCCTATCCTGAGCTTTACCGCTCATGAGATCTGGGGCTTTATGCCCGGCAAGCGCGAATCTTCAGTGTTCCTTGCCGAGTGGTATTCACTGCCGCGACTGATGGCCGATGAAAAAATCGATCAGCAGGATTGGGCGGCTATTTTGATGGCCAAAGAGGCGATCAATAAGGTTATCGAAGATCAGCGCAACCAGGGTGTTGTCAAAGGTTCACTGGGTGCAGATATTCAGTTGTACGCTGAACCTAAGCTGTATCAGTCACTGGCCAAACTGGGTGATGAGTTGCGCTTTGTAACTATTACTTCCAAGGCCAGCCTGTCTCCGCTCAGTGCAGCGGCAGATGCCAGCGACTCTATGCTGGAAGGCTTAAAGGTCAGCCTACAGCGATCCACTGCTGAGAAATGCGTACGCTGTTGGCACTTTATTGCCGATGTCGGCAGCAGTGCAGAGCACCCGGAAATTTGTGGTCGCTGCGTAAGTAATCTGGATACTGCAGGAGAGGTTCGTCACTATGCCTGATAACAGTGGTAGCTATTCATTACGCTGGTTTGCCATTGCAGCCACAGTTCTGCTGCTCGATCAGATCACCAAGCTGTGGATAATGACCGATTTTGTCCTTGGCGATAGCCGCTATATCAGCAGTTTTTTTAATCTGGTGCGCGCTCATAACGAGGGTGCAGCCTTTAGCTTTCTCAGCGATGCCGGTGGCTGGCAGCGCTGGTTTTTTACCTTTCTTTCCAGCGCAATTAGCCTGGTTATTATTGTCTGGCTGACGCGCCTGCCAAAGCAAAAAATTATTGAAGCTCTGGCCCTGTCGTTGATTCTCGGCGGTGCGCTGGGCAATCTCTACGATCGTGTCACCCTCGGCTATGTGGTCGACTTTCTCGATTTTCATTGGGCCGGTTGGCACTTTGCCGCTTTTAATGTCGCCGATATGGCTATTTCAGTCGGGGCCGGATTGATTATTATCGACGCGCTGTTTTTTGCCGAGAAGGCTTCGGGCGAAGGCAAGTCGTCAGCAGATAAGTAATTTGTTAGTTATTTTTATTAGTACCAGAGACCAGATATGAGTATACCCATAGACACAGGCACCACAGTAACCCTGCATTTTGCGCTTGTATTAGAGGATGGCGCAGTGGTGGATTCCAATTTTGAAGGCAAGCCTGCAACCTTTTCGATTGGCGATGGCAACCTGTTACCAGGATTTGAAGAGACATTGATGGGTCTGCATAAAGACGATCAGCGTGAGTTTGTTGTGCCTCCGGAAAAAGCTTTTGGCCAGCACAATGAGCAGAACCTGCAGCGCGTGGCTATGGATAATTTTGAAGACCTTGAGATTGAGCCGGGTGCAATGTTCTCGTTTCAAAATGGCGATGGTGAACTGCCCGGCGTTATCACTGAAATTATGGACGGTGAAGTGATGGTTGATTTCAACCATCCACTGGCGGGTAAAAATATTATTTTCCAGGTTAAGATTATGGATGTGATTCCAGAGAATCTGCACTGATGAAGAGCTGTCGTTAATGGATATTAAACTAGCCAACCCGCGGGGCTTTTGTGCCGGTGTCGATCGCGCTATCGATATAGTTAATCGCGCCCTCGAGGTCCATGGCGCGCCAATCTATGTGCGTCACGAGGTGGTTCATAATAAATTTGTTGTCGATGATCTGCGTGCAAGAGGTGCGGTGTTTGTCGATGAGTTGGATGAAATCCCCGATGATGTCATTGTTATTTTTAGTGCTCATGGTGTTTCCCAGGCGGTGCAGAATGAAGCCAAGCGCCGTAGCTTAAAAGTCTTTGATGCAACCTGCCCCCTGGTGACTAAAGTTCATCTGGAGGTTACCAAATACAGTGATGAGGGAATGGAATGTGTGTTGATCGGCCATGCCGGTCACCCGGAAGTTGAGGGTACTATGGGGCAGTACGATTTGTCCCGTGGTGGCCATATGTATCTGGTTGAAAATGAGCTGGATGTTGCCAATCTAAGCATTAAAAACCCTCAAAAACTCGCCTTTGTAACCCAGACAACATTGTCCATGGATGATACTGCGCGGGTTATCGATGCGTTGCGGGAGAGATTTCCCGCGATCGAAGGGCCGCGCAAAGATGATATTTGCTACGCCACTCAGAACCGTCAGGATGCGGTTAAGCAGTTGGCTGTAGAATCTGATCTGGTGCTGGTGGTTGGATCGGTTGCCAGTTCTAACTCAAATCGACTCCGCGAGCTTGCCGAACACTGTGGTTGCCGCGCTTATCTAATTGATGGCCCGCAGGATATTCAGCCCGAGTGGCTGGAGCAAACCGCATCAATTGGCATTACTGCCGGTGCATCGGCGCCGGATATTCTGGTGCTTGATGTGATTCGAAAGCTGATTGATCTGGGTGCCAATCCACCGCAGGAACTGGATGGTGTGGTGGAAAATGTTAGATTTTCACTGCCCAAAGAGCTGCGTGTTTAAAATAATCACTGTTATTACTACTGACCTGCCTGTTGCAGGTCAGTAGTTGATCCAAAGGCTACTGACAGGAATCGATATAGGCCGATAGAGCCTTGGTGGAAGGATCGAGATCCGCTGTCTGGCCATCATTATCCGCGAGTAACTGGTTGGCCATCTTCTTGCCCAACTCAACACCCCATTGATCAAACGAATTGATATTCCAGATGCTGCCCTGAACAAATACCTTGTGCTCATAGAGTGCCACCAGTGCGCCAAAGTTTTTCGCTGAGAGCTCTTTAAGCAGCAGTGTATTGGATGGCTTATTGCCCGGATAGTAGCGGTGCTGTTCTCCGTCAGACGCATCCTGACCGCACATAAGCGCTGACGCCTGGGCAAGCATATTGCCGAGCAGCACACGGTGGTGCTCTTCATTGCTCATAGCATCTTTAGCCAGAGCGATAAAATCAACCGGTGCCAGTCGCGTACCCTGATGCAATAACTGGAAAAACGCATGCTGGCCATTGGTGCCAGTCTGGCCCCAGAGGATGGCGCCGGTATCATAATCGACCTGCTGACCATCCAGAGTGGTGGACTTGCCGTTACTCTCCATATCCAACTGTTGGAGATAAGAGGGTAGTAGTAACAGGCGTTCGCAATAGGGGATCACGGCATTGGATTGGGCGCCGAGGAAGTTGTTGTACCAGATACCTAGCAGCGCCAGGATAACCGGCATATTTTTATCTGCTGGTGCTGACTGGAAGTGCAAATCCATCTCGCGAGCACCGGCGAGCATCTCTTCAAATTTTTCGAAGCCAATAGATATGGCGATAGACAGTCCAATACTTGACCACAGCGAATAGCGGCCGCCGACCCATTCGGCAAATTCCAGGATCTGTTCGTCTGGAATTCCGTAGGCCTGTGCATTTTTGCGACTTGCGGTGAGGCCGACAAAGTGACTGCTGGTCTGAGCATCTTTAAGACCGAGCTCTTTTTCAAACCAGTTGCGTGTTGTCTTGGCGTTGAGTAGGGTTTCCTGGGTAGTAAATGTCTTGCTGGCCAGGGCAACCAATGTTGTCTCGGGGTCGAGCTTTTTAAGCGTGCTAAGTATTTCTGCGCCATCGACATTGGAGATAAAGTGCAGATTGATATTCGGGTGAGCAAATTCTTGCAGGGCACTGCAGGCCAGTTTGGGACCTAAGTCTGATCCGCCAATACCAATATTGATCACATCAGTGATGGCTTTTCCGGTGCTGCCAACCCAATTGCCGCTGCGAATTTTTTCGCTGACCAGTTTTACTTGGCTCAACTGCTGTTTTACCAGGCTGACACGCTGGTCGGACTCTTCCACTGCGGCAGCAACGGTCTGATCGCCAATCTCTGCGCGCAGAGCGGCGTGGAGTACTGCACGATTTTCCGTGGTATTGATATTTTCGCCCGAGAACATCGCGGCTCGATGTTCTTGCAGTGGCGATTGCTCGACCAGATCCAGAAGGGCTTGCCAGGTTTGGTCGCTGACCAGATTCTTTGAGAAGTCGAGATGAAGCTCACCGCATTCCGCTGACATATCGCTGCTGCGCTGGGGGTTTTCGGTGAAAAAATCGGTAATTCGTTCGCTGCTCGCCAGCTCGGCCTGTTGTTGCAGCGTCTTCCATGCTGCGGTTGCCGTGGGTCTGTAGGTCATTGTGCGGTTGTTCCTGTGGGTCAATGGATCATTTGATTCGCTGTTGAGAGCGCGTAAACTGGCTGTAATTATGTCGCCTACAGCATTAAATTTTTCCCAACAATAGCGTATTTTTGGAAGAGTTACTCTAGCAAACTATTATTGTAATAAAATTACATTATTCATAGGAATAATACATTATTTATAGCTAAATTTCGTAATTTTGTTACAATTTCACCTTCGTCAAAGCGGAGCCATTATGGGCCAGTTAAACACTACAGTCGCTGAAGTTACTCAGCGCATTATCGAGCGTAGCAGCAGCCTGCGAGCTGATTACCTACGTCAGTTAAAAGAAGATTACGGCAATCGTCCAGAGCGCGGAAAACTCAGTTGCGGCAACCTTGCCCACGGGTTTGCGGCCTGTGGCAAAGAGGATAAAGAAAGTCTGCGGTTGATGGAGGCGAGCAATATCGCCATCGTCACTGCCTACAACGATATGCTCTCTGCTCACCAGCCCTACGCGGTCTATCCGGACAAAATTAAGCAGGCAATGCGCGAAATTGGCTCCACGGCACAGGTTGCCGGTGGCGTACCTGCAATGTGTGACGGTGTTACTCAGGGTCAAGATGGCATGGAACTGAGTCTTCTCAGTCGTGATCTGATCGCCCAGTGTACGGCAATGTCTCTGTCTCACCAGATGTTTGACGGTGTGTTGGCGTTGGGTATCTGTGACAAGATCGTTCCCGGTCTGTTGATGGGCGTGCTTAGCTTTGGCTATCTGCCAGCGCTGTTTATTCCCGCCGGCCCTATGGAATCCGGATTACCTAACAAAGAAAAACAGCGTATTCGCCAGTTATTTGCCGAGGGCAAAATTGGTCGTGAAGAGTTGCTGCAAGCCGAGTCTGATTCCTATCACAGTGCCGGTACCTGTACTTTCTACGGTACAGCAAACAGTAACCAGGTGGTTCTTGAAGCCCTGGGTCTGCAGTTGCCAGGCAGCTCATTTGTCAATCCTGAAAACCCACTGCGCGACAAGTTGACCACTGAGGCATCTCATCAGTTGGCACGTATTACTGCGCTGGGTAATGATTACCGTCCCGTCGGTGAAATTGTCGATGCCCGCGCCATGGTTAATGGCACTGTGGCCCTGCTGGCCTCAGGTGGATCGACTAACCACACAATGCACCTGGTGGCGATTGCCCGTGCTGCCGGTATTCTGATGAACTGGGATGATATTTCCGAGCTCTCTGCAGTGGTACCCCTGCTGGCCAAGGTCTATCCAAATGGCCAGGCAGATGTAAACCATTTTCACGCTGCCGGTGGCACCAGTGCCATGTTCCGTCAGCTGCTTAAGGGCGGCTTTATGCACGGTGATGCTAAAACGGCCTGGGGTGATACCTTTGCTGACTTTACCCAAGAGTCATTCCTAGAAGACGATAAGGTTGTCTGGCGCGAGTCTCCAGAAGTGCCTTTAGATCTTGAAGTTCTAACCACTCTGGACAAACCATTTTCACCTGAGGGTGGTCTGCGCTTGCTGGCTGGTAACCTTGGTCGCGGTGTGATTAAAGTTTCTGCGGTAGCCCCTGAGCACCGTATTGTTGAAGCACCTGCAGTAGTGATTGATGATCAAGACCAGTTAGCTGGATTATTCCAGTCTGGTGAGCTTAATCGCGACTGTGTTGTCGTGGTTCGCTACCAGGGTCCAAAGGCTCTGGGTATGCCTGAACTGCACAAGTTAACCCCTATGCTGGGTATTCTTCAGGACAAGGGTTACAAGGTAGCCCTGGTGACTGATGGCCGTATGTCTGGCGCATCGGGCAAAGTGCCTGCCGCTATTCATCTGGTGCCAGAAGCCGCCAAAGGCGGAATCCTTTCCAAGATAGTTGATGGCGATATTATTCGGATTGATGCGGTGACTGGTGATCTGTTGTTTATGGGTGATATGCAAGAACTTGAAGCCCGTGAAGCAGCGCCTCAGCCGGATGCCGGTCAGCGCGGCTGTGGTCGCGAGTTCTTTGCGGTTAATCGCGACAATATTAGTAACGCAGAGCAGGGCGCTTCGTACCTGTTTGGTGGAGAGTAATAGTGTCAGAACAGCCAGCATGGAATCTGGTCGCCGACATAGGTGGAACCAATGCGCGCTTCTCAGCCCTTTTAGAGGGCCAGTTGGAGAGTGAGTTTGAGTTTCATCACTCGGTGGAAGAGTATCCGCTGTTTAGTGATCTGGTGGTAAAACTCAGAGATGAAATAACTGCGGTAACTGGTCTTAGCGGTGCACCAAATTCCGTTTGCCTGGCGGTTGCCTGTCCGGCAGATGTTGAGCATATCGCTTTTACCAACAGTCACTGGGAGTTTACCAAGACTCAGTTACTCGATTGGTTTGGCTGTCAGCACCTGGAAGTCATCAATGACTTTGAGGCGGTTGCCCACGGTATTACTGAGCTGGGTGATAATGATTGTCTGCAGATTGGCGGTGAGTCTCCCCAGACCCACAAACCGATCGGTATTCTCGGTGCCGGAACTGGCCTGGGTATGGCTGCTCTGGTTTCCCATAGTGATGGTTACCATGTGCTGGATACTGAGGGTGGTCATGCGGATTTTGCCCCAGTGGGTCAGCGTCAGGTAGATGTACTTGGTTGCCTGCGCGAGACCTACAAGCGAGTCTCTCTGGAGCGCGTTCTGTCCGGCAAGGGCATTGTTAATATCTACAAGGCAATCTGTAGCATTGAAAGTGCCGAAGAGTCATTGGATACCCCTCCAGAAGTGGTAGCCGCTGCATTGGATGGCAGTAATCCACAGGCTCTGACAGCGTTAAACACATTTTGTGAATCCATGGGTGCAGCCGCAGGTAATCTGGCGCTCACCTTAGGCGCCAAAGGCGGGATTTATATCGCTGGCGGTGTTGTGCCACGCTTTAGCGAGTTTTTTGCCAACAGCGGATTCCGCGACAAATTTGAAGAGAAGGGGCGCTTTGCTACCTACCTTCAACCTATACCAGTTTACCTAGTTATGCGCAGTAATCTTGGGCTGCTAGGTGCTGCAAAAAAATTACAAGAAATTTAAGGAGATCAATGTGCGAAATTTACTAGCCGGTAACTCGGTTATCCCGGTAATTGTTTTAGATCGAGAAGAAGATGCTGTTCCACTGGCCAAAGCACTGGTTGCCGGTGGCTTAAAGGTTCTCGAAATTACCCTGCGCACCCCGGCAGCTGTTGGCGGTATTAAACAGATTATTGAACAGGTCCCCGAGGCTATTGTAGGCACTGGAACTGTATGCACGCCAGAGCAGGTTCAGCTGTCTGAAGATCTGGGCTGCCAGTTTATGGTTTCCCCCGGTGCCACTGACCAGCTTCTCGAAGCGGCACAGAAGTCATCCGTTGGCCTATTACCGGGCGTATCCACTGTCAGTGAGATGATGCGCTGCATGGAATACGGCTATCAGGATTTTAAATTTTTCCCCGCTGAAGCCTCTGGCGGCGCCGCTAAAATTAAGTCGCTGTCCGGCCCCTTTGCCGACGTTAAATTTTGTCCTACCGGCGGTATCGGACTGGGCAATGTGATGGATTACCTGTCGCTGTCGAATGTTATGTGCGTCGGTGGCTCGTGGATCTGCCCGGCCAATCTGGTAAAAGAGCAGTGCTGGGACGAGATTGAGCAGTTGGCACGTGAAGCCAGCGCCCTGGGACAATAATAAAAATTTATACAGTAGATGGTTAGCCCATCGACGAGGTTTATGATGAACAGTAATAACGATTTGGTAATTTTTGGTGCTCGCGGTGATCTTGCGGAGCGCAAACTGCTTCCCGCACTCTATCAGCTAGATCGTGCCGGCTTACTTGAAGATGCTATGCGCATTGCTGGTCTGGCTCGCCAGGAAGTCACCACTGAAGAGTTCGTCGGTAACACCCATGAAAATCTTCACAAGTATGTGCCTGAGTCGGATTGGGACGAGGAGTGCTGGGCCAGATTTAGCCGCCGACTGACCTACGTCAGAGTTGATTTCTCAAAGCAGGAAGAATACCAAAATCTTAAACAGTGGCTGAATGAAGAGCGCACCCAAATCTACTATATGGCTACGCCACCGAGTATCTTTGGCTCTATCTGTGAAAACCTTGATGGTGCAGGCTGTGTATTCGACAGCTCGCGTATTGTTCTGGAAAAGCCCATTGGGCATGACCTAAAGAGCTCCAAGGAAGTGAATGGCACTGTGGGTGCATTCTTCCCCGAGCGCAATATATACCGCATCGATCACTATCTGGGCAAAGAAACGGTACAGAACTTGCTGGCACTGCGATTTGCCAATCGCATGATCAACTCCCAGTGGGACAATACCTGTATTGATCATATCCAGATTACTGCTGCAGAAACTGTGGGTATCGAAGGGCGCTGGTCTTACTACGATAAGGTCGGGCAGCTGCGCGATATGGTTCAGAACCATCTGCTGCAACTGCTCTGTATGGTGGCTATGGAACCGCCAAATTCACTGCAGGCCGATGAGATTCGCGCTGAAAAAGTGAAAATCCTTCGTGCCCTGAATCCGATTACTGATGAAAACGTCAAACAACAATCTGTGCGCGGTCAGTATGCGGCAGGCTGGATTTCCGGTGAGCCGGTAGTTGGCTATATGGAAGAAGAGGGCAGTGAGCGCAATACCAGCGACACTGAAACCTTCGTTGCGCTAAAAGCTTACGTCGACAACTGGCGCTGGGCCGGTGTTCCGTTCTACCTGCGTACCGGTAAGCGTATGAAGGCCAAGGGAACTGAGGTGGTGATTACCTACAAAGAACATCCCCACGCTATTTTCCCGGATACCGATGACCAGGCCAATAACCGTTTGATTATCCGTCTGCAGCCCAATGAGGGGATCGAGATGGAGATGTTCTCGAAAAAGCAGGGTCTGAAAGGACGCTCGAATCTTGAGAAGCGCACCTTGAATCTAGACTTTTTTGATTCCTCCGGCGAATCGCGAATTGCCGATGCCTACGAGACATTACTGCTTGAGGTGATCAAAGGTGATCAGTGGCTGTTTGTTAGCCGTGATGAAGTTGAAGCCTCTTGGACTTGGTGCGATACATTGCTCGAAGCCTGGCAGGATAACGGCATCAGTACCAAGCCCTACGGCGCTGGTACCTGGGGACCGTCCAAGTCAGAAATGCTTATCGAAAAAGATGGCCGCAGCTGGCACGAGGCTTAATTTATAGGCTCTGATAATCAGAGTTTAAGAGAGAATTTGTTATGAGTGAAATGCTTGAATTTGAAAATGCCTCGGCACTTGATATTGCCTTGAGTGAAAAGGTTTCTGGCTTACTAGCAGCCTCCATCGAGACTCAGGGCAGCGCCTCACTGGTGGTTTCCGGTGGTCGCACGCCAATGGGTTTTTTCCATCTGCTGTCGCAACAGGCTCTGGACTGGTCGAAAGTGACTGTGCTGCTGGCTGATGAGCGCTGGGTAGATGCAAATCACGCCGATAGCAACGAAAAGCTGGTACGTGAAAACTTGCTGATCAATAAAGCTAGTCAGGCCAGCTATCTAGCACTTAAAAACACTGCGAATCAGGCTGTAGGCGGTGAAGCTGAATGCGCGCAGGCGCTGGCTGACCTGGGTACTTTTAGCGTGGTTATCCTCGGTATGGGTGATGATGGTCATACCGCATCCCTGTTCCCTGGGTCCGATGCACTGGCTGCTGGCCTGGATATGAATTCTGGTCGCGACTGTATTGCCGTCACGCCACATCATGCTCCACATCAGCGTATGAGCCTGACCCTGCCAAGACTGTTAAACAGCCAGCAGATTGTTATTCATATCAGTGGTGCCAGTAAGCAGCAGGTGTTGAGCCAGGCTGAGGCCGGTGACGATGTGATGGAATTGCCAATCCGCTCAATACTGCAGCAACAGCAGGCGCCGCTGGCAATCTATTGGGCAAAGTAAGTTGAGCTGATTTATTCAGAATATAAAAAAACCGGCGTTAGCCGGTTTTTTTATATCTGTTGAATGCTGCGATTACTGAATAGCATCACCAACACGAACAACTTTCAGGGTATTTGTGCCGCCCTGAACATTGACGAAATCACCTTTGGTGATCAGTACCAGATCGCCGTCTTTGACTACATCATGCTCACGCAATGTCTCTACAGCCAGGTGATTGACCTGCTTGGGATCCATTGTTGAGGCGTGAAACGGAACCGGAACCACACCTTTATAGAGTGCAGTGATTTCACAGGTACCGAGCTTGTCAGCCATGGCATAAATAGGCAGTGAAGAAGTAATTCTCGACATGATCAGTGGTGCAAAACCGGTTTCGGTCATACAGATAACCGCTTTAACCCCCTCCAGATGGTTGGCAACATACATGGCTGCCAGCGCCAGGGATTCATCAATACGTGCAAATGACTGATCGATTCTATGCTTTGAACGCTGAACCAGTGGATGGCGTTCAGCACCTTCGATAACGCGAGCCATTGCTTGTACGGTCTCTACAGGATAGTCACCAGCGGCAGTTTCCGCCGAGAGCATCACTGCATCAGTACCATCGAGTACGGCGTTGGCAACGTCAAAGACTTCCGCTCGAGTTGGGGTTGGTGCAGTGATCATCGACTCCATCATCTGAGTCGCGGTAATAACCACTTTGTTAGCATTGTTAGCCGCTTCAATCAGCTGCTTCTGTACTGCTACCAGGTTGGCATCGCCAATTTCTACACCGAGGTCACCTCGGGCAACCATAACGCCATCAGCGCTCTCGATAATACCGGGTAAAAACTCGTCAGTAATTGCTTCGGCACGTTCGACTTTAGCAATAATATGAGCGCCGCTGTTTTCTGCGGCTAACAGTTCGCGAGTCTCTTCGATATCTTCAAAGGAGCGAACAAAAGAGATCGCCAGATAATCAGTATTGAGAGCAGCTGCGGTCTTGATATCAGCCTTGTCTTTTTCGGTCAGAGCTGGAGCCGAGAGGCCACCACCGAATTTGTTGACGCCCTTCTTGCTGGATAGTGGGCCACCCTGGGTAACACGACAGGTTACTGAGTGATCGTTTCGCGACTCAACGGTAAAGGTCAGACGGCCATCATCCAGCAGTAAAATATCATCTACGCCAATATCGTTAAGTAGATCGCTATCGATAAATACGCCGTCCTGATTACCTTCGTGAAGACCGATCTGACTGTCGAGGCGGAACATATCACCGTTAGCCAGGCTGATTTTCATATCGTTGGCAAAGCAGCCGATACGAATCTTCGGACCCTGCATATCGCAGAGGATGCCCACAGGTGTTTTTAACTCGCCAGCTACTGCGCGGATTGTTTCGGCGCGCAGCGTATGTTCTTCAGCGCTGCCGTGAGAAAAGTTGAGACGAAAAACATTTACACCGGCTTCAATCAGCTGGCGAATCGTCTTTTCATCATTACTGGCTGGACCAAGTGTCGCGACAATTTTGGTTCTACGCGGCATCTTGTTGCTCCGCAGTTGCACCTAAAAGTACCAGCGTGTTGTCGAGCATACGATTTGAGAAGCCCCATTCGTTGTCGTACCAGGCCATAATTTTCACCAGACTTCCATTGACGCGTGTTTGAGTGGCGTCAAAGTTACAGGAATAAGCGATATGGTTAAAGTCCACTGATACCAATGGTTTGTCGTTGTAGCAGAGAACTTCTTTTAGATTGCCCTCGGCAGCCTTGCGCAGTAACTCATTAACCTCTTCAACCGAGGTCTCACGACCGGCGTTAAAGGTTAGGTCAACCAGTGACACATTAATTGTTGGTACACGGACAGCCATGCCGTCGAGCTTGCCAGCCAGTTCCGGAATTACCAGGGCGATAGCCGCGGCGGCACCGGTTTTAGTTGGGATCATCGACATGGTTGCCGAGCGCGCGCGGTAGACATCTGAGTGACAGACATCGCTGAGCTGCTGATCATTGGTGTAAGCGTGAATAGTGGTCATATAGCCACTCTCAATGCCCATCGCGTCTTGTAGCGGCGCGACCATAGGTGCCAGACAGTTTGTGGTACAGGAAGCGTTGGAGATAATCTCCTGAGTGCCATCGATAACATTGTCATTAACGCCGTAGACAACTGTGGCATCAACGTCTTTGCCCGGTGCGGAGATAATTACTTTCTTGGCACCAGCTTCGATATGCAGAGCGGCTTTTTCGCGAGTAGTGAAAACACCAGTACATTCGCAAACCAGATCAACGTCCAGATCAGACCAGGGCAGATCGGCAGGATTGCGTTCGCTCGACCAATTGACAACATCGCCATTGATGATAATTGAGCTATCAGTAACCTGGACATCCTGGTTGAAGCGGCCATGAACCGTATCAAACTGAAGCAGGTGAGCGTTGATTTCGAGGCTACCAAGATCATTGATAGCAACAATTTTAATTTTGTCTTGCAGTTCCGGGCGCTCGTAGAGTGCGCGGACAATATTTCGACCGATACGGCCAAAACCGTTAATGGCGATTCTGTACATGATAGAGCCTTAATTGATGTAGTAAACTTACGAAATTATAGGCTTAAACTGCTTTTGAGGCAATCTAAAGCCGCTTTTGGTGGGTAAAATTACCTACTTAGACTATATTGATGTAACTTAATGACAAGTTTGTGAAATTTTCTTACCAATTGGCGTGTAGAACCAATTTTTGTCGACTATAAATCTACTGTGTAAAAGGTTTGTAGGAATCGGAAGACAAGTTAGATAATTAAAAGGTTTATAGGATGCACTCTCAAAATCTGATCAATATCATTGCCGACGAGTTACCTGATCTTAACAAGTCGGAGAGCAAGGTGGCGCAGGTAATTCTTGCCGATCCAGATCGCGCAACCAGTTCCAGTATTGCTGCGCTGGCCAAAGCCGCCGGGGTCAGTGAGCCCAGTGTAAATAGATTTTGTAAACGCTTTAATGCCGCAGGATTTCCCGACTTTAAACTCAAGTTGGCCAGGGCTCTGGTCAGTGGTGTGCGCTTTGTGAATCGCAATGTCGATCCCGATGATGATGTCACCAGTTATACGCCAAAGATTTTCGATAGCACGATCAATAATTTAGCCATGGTCCGCGATCGAATCAGCCACAGTATTGTCAACCATGTTGTCGATAAGCTGATCCAGGCCAAGCGTATCTACTTTTTTGGTCTCGGCGCCTCAGGCTCGGTTGCCCGGGATGCCGAAAATAAATTTTTCCGCTTTAATCTGCCGGTCTCATTTCACGACGATGTGCTGATGCAGCGTATGCTGGCATCCACCGGTGGTACAGGCGATGTGTTCTTTTTTATCTCCCATACAGGTCGCACCAAAGAGGTTGTTGAAGTCGCAGAAATTGCCAAGGCCAACGGCTCGACAGTCATAGGTTTAACCGCCCCGGACTCACCCCTGGCGGCAATTAGTAGTATTACCCTGGAGGTGGAAGTTCCTGAGAATACCGATGAATATATGCCCATGACCTCGCGTATTGTGCATCTGGTTATTCTCGATGTTCTGGCTACCGGCGTGACCCTGCGCCGCGGACCCGACTTCTTGCCTCATCTTGAAAAAATCAAAAACAGCCTTAAACCGACTCGTTATATAAAAGAAAGCTAATGAAAGTCAGGGGCTGATGACTATTTGTCCGCATAGACTTAGGCAAGTTAAGGGTTTTACACTAGACTACGGGTAACAAATTTATCTTTACCGAGGCTTGAACCTATGTCTGATTTTCCCGCGCATCCTGTTCCACAACAATGGGCTAACTCTGCCTGGATTGATGAGCAGGCATATCAGACGATGTACCAGCAGTCAGTTGAGAACCCTGAGCAATTTTGGGGGGATCAAGCTACCCAGTTTTTAACTTGGGATAGCCCTTGGGAAACGGTTTGTGAGACAGATATTTCTCAGGGCCAAGCCGCTTGGTTTGCCGGTGGTCAACTCAATGTTGCGGTCAACTGTATTGACCGTCATCTAACTGCGCGATCCGAACAGACAGCGATTATCTGGGAGGGGGATGAGCCCTCCGATTCTATGCATATCAGTTACGCCGAGTTGCACGAGAAAGTCTCTCGCCTCGGCAATGTTCTTCGCGAACGCGGTGTAAAGAAGGGTGATCGCGTCTGTATCTATATGCCGATGATCCCCGAAGCCGCCTATGCCATGCTCGCCTGTGCGCGGATTGGTGCAGTTCACTCGGTGGTCTTTGGCGGCTTTTCCCCAGAGGCTTTAAAAGATCGTATTCTCGACTCTGACTGTCAGCTGGTGATCACTGCTGATGAAGGGGTTCGAGCCGGTAAGCCTATACCGCTTAAAGCCAATACCGATAAAGCGCTGGCAAACTGCCCCAATGTTCATACCTGTCTGGTCGTGCGACGTACTGGCGGTGCCATAGATTGGGCCGATAATCGAGATATCTGGTACCAGGAATCTATTGAAGGCGTATCAGGGGAATGCCAGGCGGAAATAATGGATGCTGAAGACCCGCTGTTTATTCTCTATACCTCCGGTTCTACAGGTAAACCCAAGGGTGTGGTGCACAGTACCGGTGGCTATCTGTTGATGGCCGCCATGACCCATAAATATACTTTTGACTATAAAGATGGCGATGTCTTCTGGTGTACCGCCGATGTCGGTTGGGTGACTGGCCACAGTTATAGTCTCTACGGCCCTCTCTGTAATGGCGCCATTACGCTTATGTTTGAGGGCGTGCCGACCTATCCAGATGCCTCAAGATTCTGGCAGGTGATCGACAAACACCAGGTCAATCAATTTTATACAGCACCCACCGCCATCAGGGCGCTGATGGGCAGTGGTGATGATTGGGTGAACAACACTTCGCGAAGCTCCCTAAAACTTTTGGGTACAGTGGGCGAGCCGATAAACCCAGAGGCCTGGGAATGGTATTACCGAGTGGTTGGCGACTCACGATGCCCGATTGTCGATACCTGGTGGCAGACCGAGACCGGCGCTCATATGCTGACACCTCTACCCGGGGCAACTGCCCTGAAACCCGGTTCTGCAACGCGACCGTTTTTTGGTGTGCAGCCGGTACTGCTTGACCCTGAAGGGGTTGAGATCGAGGGTGCAGGGGAGGGCTTGCTGATGATTAAGGCTTCCTGGCCCAGTCAGATTCGCTCTATCTATGGTGATCACCAGCGATTTATCGATACCTATTTTAATGCCTATCCAGGTTATTACTTTACCGGTGATGGTGCCCGTCGCGATGAAGATGGTTATTACTGGATAACTGGTCGTGTCGATGATGTGCTGAATATCTCCGGGCACCGTATGGGCACTGCAGAGGTTGAGAGTGCGCTGGTGTTGCATAAGGATATTGCCGAGGCCGCAGTGGTGGGTTATCCCCACGATATAAAAGGTCAGGGCATCTACTGCTATGTAACAGCCATGTCTGGTGTTGAACCCGATGAAGCACTGTGGGGTGAGCTGATTGCGCTCTGTGCTAAAGAGATTGGCCCTATAGCCAAACCGGATATTATTCAGTGGGCACCGGGCCTGCCTAAAACCCGCTCGGGAAAAATTATGCGACGAATTCTGCGCAAAGTGGCAGCCAATGAACTGGATAGTCTGGGTGATACCTCAACACTGGCAGACCCCTCTGTTGTGGATCAGTTGATTGCCAACCGTCTCAATAAATAACTATCCGATATTATCGGTGACTTTTACTTATGGCTTTTTTCTCCACTAAAATTTCCTTACCTAAAATTTTATTAAATAGAAGGCTAACTGCTTTTATTCTAGTTTCTGGGGTTGTCTATGGCGCTTTATTGTTCTGGCCAGTGGATAACCGGGTAGATGATATCCCTTTTTATGCCGACAACTCGTTTAATGTTATCGCCCATGGTAATGGGCGAGCTCTGTTGCCGGGGAATACCTTAGAGGCGGCAGTGAACGCCCTGTCTGTTGGGGCGGATATTCTCGAGCTGGATATTCATCTAACGGTCGATAATATTTTGGTTGTCCGCCACGATGAGACGATTGATTCTACAACTAATGGCACTGGTAGAATTGCCGAAATGACATTAGCTGAGTTATCATTGTACGATGTAGGTTTCAATAAGTATGATTACCCATATAAAATTGCCGAAAAGGGTATTCGCATTCCGACACTGGAGTCCTTTTTTGTCACCTTACCGGCAAATAGATTTTTAATTGAATTAAAGCCGCAAGATACAAAAGCTGGCGAGTATTTATGTCAGTTGATTAAAGAGTACAATTTACACAATCAGGTGATGGTTGGCTCGTTTCATTCGTCAGTATTGCGCGACTTCAGGCGGCAATGCCCTGAAATACCAACCTCTCTGGGTGAGGAAGAGGCCCAGAGGATGGTTGTTTTAGATTGGCTGGGATTGGGGCATCTCTATGATCCTCCTGGGTATTCAGTGCAACTACCTGTCGAGCAGGATGGTATAAGAGTTCTTTCAGAGTCCCTGATTGAAACAGCCCGGAAGCTTAATTTAAAATTGGATGTCTGGACGGTTAATAATGTGCAGGAAATGACCGATCTTATTGGCTCTGGTGTAGATGGTATTATTACCGATAGACCCGATTTACTTGATGGGGTTGCGGGAAATTTGGCGGTTAAAGCCAAGAATAGAAAAGCAGTGTTCTAAATGTAGAATAACAATAAACTGGCAATCCAATGAAAAGTTGCCTAAAAATGTTACATCAAATGCTACATTATTGAATAGCAAATTACAGCGCGAAAGATGAGTGAATATATGAGCAAAGAACTAGCACGTTTAATGGCAAAAGAAGGTATTTCACAGAGTGGCCTCTCCAGAGCTACTGGCGTTCCCCAGCCAACCATTAACCGAATACTCAGCCAGGTTACCCAGGATCCTCGCCGTGATTCTATGGCGGCCCTCGCTAACTATTTTGGTGTTCCTATAGACTCTCTCTACTCCAGTGCGCTGCCAAAGAAAAGCTCTGGGAAAAAGATTAACTCCGTCGAAGATATCTATAGCAAAATTTTGGGCCTGTCCAAGACAGAGCGCTCAAAATTATTTTCCAAAGTTGCCGATAGATTTAATCAGTAAGCTCCACAAGCAGATCAACCAGCTTTGATTTGCTGTCTTCGCTAACACTCTTAATAAGGGCTTCAAACTCCATGAGGCCCGCCGAAAACTTTTCTTCCAATACCTGTTGATTGATAACGTCTTTGGTCTCAGCGTTCATAGTAGGATTTAACATACCTGGTCTCATTAGTGGCTACTGTTTTAGCCTTTATAAATAGTCTCTATTGCAAATCCGTTTATCTGTCGATCCATTGGTGCGGGGCCTATTCTTATTGATTTATGAAACACTTGGTATAGCCTTTGCGTACTAATACTTTAGTATTAGTTGAAGCCACCCCCCGCTAGGCTGCTTTTCTGGCGCTGAAACCCCAGTAAAGCCCCGTCTTTTTTGGTTGCTTTATCTAAATATGCCTGTATAAAAGACTATTCGCGATAGTCTCTAGATAACTCTGCATCAGATATGAGGGTACTGGATTGGATATTGGATTTTGGTTTTCTGTCACTCTGGCCTGTCTGTTAGGCGCTATGTCCCCTGGACCCAGTCTTGCGGTAATTGTTAATTTATCCCTCTCCCAGGGCAGGGTAGCTGGCTTGATCGCGGCAATCAGTCACGGCTTGATGATCGGTATTTTTGCCTTTATTACGGCCTCGGGGTTGGTTGTTATGCTCGATCGCAATCCGTTGATTTTTAGTGGCATACAAATAGCTGGTTGTGCATTTTTAATCTGGATGGCGATCAGGTTACTGCTCGCAAAACCTGACCGCGATGCTTATTCGGCAGTTTCTGTAAAGTCCTCCAAATGGTTGGCGGCACGGGATGGTCTGGTTATTGCTCTGGTTAACCCCAAGATCATTATTTTCTTCGCTGCGCTGTTCAGTCAGTTTGTCGACAGCAATAGTCAACTCTGGGAAAAGACGCTGTTGGCACTGATCGCCGGTACTGTCGATATGCTCTGGTATATGCTGATGGCGGTGGTTATTTCTCACCCAACCTCGGTGATTGCCTATCAGCGGCACAGTCTCTGGTTAGATAAGTTGTTTGCTCTGGTGTTACTGACAATAGCCCTGGGGTTTATTATTCAAATTATTAACTGAGCAGGATATATAATCCTGCCAACTTTATAACCTTATGAGGCATGTCTTTGGCCACATCCTATAAAAAACTTTATCAACTGGCCGCGAAAAATCGCGGTGGTGCCGATGAACTCGAAGCTATTTTGCCGCGGCCAAAGAGCAGTGCGCAGTTAGCCGCGCAGGGGGATGACCGCTATTTGTCAATGATGACCCGCTGCGTATTTCGCGCCGGCTTTGTCTGGCGGGTGATAGATAATAAATGGCCTGGCTTTGAGGCCGCATTTTCCGAGTTTAATCCTCTGGCGATTGCCTATTTCAGCGATGAGAAACTGGAGGAGTTGGCGAAAGATACCCGAATCGTTCGCAACTTCACCAAAATAGTCTCGGTCAGGCATAACGCCACCTATGTATTGGACCGACAGCGCAGCCATGGCAGCTTTGCTAAATTTATTGCCGGCTGGCCCGAGGACGACCTTATCGGCCTGTGGCTGGAGCTTAAAAAGCAGGGCTCAAGGCTGGGTGGCAACTCCGGACCAATGATGTTGCGCAGTATGGGTAAGGATACCTTTCTGCTGACTAAAGATGTCTGTGATGCGCTGATCAATCAGGGATTGATGAAAAAATTTAGCCCGACAGCGCAGCGTGATTTGCGCCTGGTCGAGCAAGTTTTTGCCGATCTGCGCGAGCAGTCTGGTCGCTCACTCTGTGAAATAAGCCGGATTCTCGCCTGTACGGTTTAATCTCAAAAGCGCCAGAAAAGAAGTTGTGATTCCCAATAATTAGCACTAATTTTTTTACCAAAAAGTTTAAAATTTTCAGTGCTTTTTATTACTTCCTCTCTGCGCAATGTTACAATGCACGCGTTTCCTAAGGGGCGGCCAGCAACAGGGCCTGAGATGCACCCTTTGAACCTGATCCGGATTATGCCGGCGTAGGAATAGGACTATTTTCAAGTTTGCCTTTCACCTCGTCTTTTGACTCCGGGTCTCCTTAACTATAATTTTTGTTACTGAGGCTCAATATGAATTTTTATACCACCACCTTTAATACTTTTCGGGCTGTTTTTCTTGCGCTAATTATCGCTTTTGTCTCTTCGGCATATGCTGATGGTTCTATCAATGAAGTTATTGTCAGCGCAGATTTTCGCGATAGCACGGCACAATCATCTCCGTCGAGTTTAACAGTTGTATCCAACTCACAGCTGCAAAGTCGTGCAGCTCAGCATTTGGAGGATGTGTTAAATCTGGCGCCGAATGTCAATATTGCGGCAGGTGCTTCACGTGGTCGCTTTTTTCAGGTGAGAGGTATCGGTGAACGCAGTCAATTTAAAGAACCTTTGGACTCTTCTGTAGGCCTTGTGGTGGACGGGATTGACTTTAGCAATCTGGGGTTGGCTGGCGGTGTCTACGATATTGAGCAGGTTGAAGTTTTACGTGGCCCTCAGGGGAGCAGCTTTGGGTCAAGTGCGATGGCAGGACTGATTAATATTCAATCATCTGCCCCAACCGAGCAATTTGAAGGTCGAGTAGATTTGGGTGCAGGAAATTATGGCGCTAAGTCCTTAGGTGTTGTTGCCAGTGGAACAGTTTCTGAGGGGCTTTTGGGCCGATTTTCAGTCAATAAAAATACTGGTGATGGTTATATTGAAAACGATTTTTTAAACCGTGATAACGCCAACAATATAGATGAACTGTCTGCGCGAGTTAAATTGAATTGGACTGCAACGGACGATCTCAAATTAGACCTTACCGCCATTTATATTGATGCTGATAATGGCTATGACGTTTTCTCCTTAGAGAATACCAGAAACAACCGTTCGGATGAGCCTGGTCATGACCGTCAGGAATCTAGTGCTCTATCGCTACTGGCGACTTGGGATGGGTCTGATGGCTACACATTGGAAACTCAGGTAACAGCTGAAGAATCAAATCTTGAATATGCTTATGATTGGGACTGGTCGGATTTTGAGTCAGTTGGCCTTCGAGGTTTTGAAAATAATGCTCGGGATCGTCAAGCAAAGAGTATCGATCTTAGATTCCTCTCTAAACCCGGCAATGAGATTCTTGGTGGAGCCAGTTGGATAGGTGGCATTTATGCCTATGATCGCCAAGTGGATCTGAGTTACAGCGAAGATGCAGACTATCCAGACACTTGGGGCGCCTGGACTGATAGCTTGACTAGCACCTATGATAGCAGACGCTACGCTGCCTATGGCCAGTTAGATTGGGTGCTTGATGATCAATGGCTACTATCGCTGGGAACCCGTTTTGAGCATTTTGAAAATGATTATTTCGATAGCTATGGCGTTGTTGGAGATATAGCAGATGACCTAATAGGCGGTAAACTCAGCCTACAATATAGCCTAGCTGATAATGTTATGGTCTTCGGCGCATTAAGCCGAGGCTATAAAACCGGCGGTATCAACACAGATGCGTATGGCAAAGCGCTAATTAGCGGTGATGATGCGACCATAGCCCTTCTAAGCCAGCAATTAACCTACCGTGGTGAAGCAGTATTAAATTATGAGCTGGGCCTAAAAGGCAGCTACCTTGAAGATTCCCTGACCCTTAATTTAACAGCTTTTTATATGGATCGTCAGGATATGCAGGCTAAGTTAGCTCTGGAAATTTCCACTGCCAATTGGACCTCATACCGAAACAATATTGAGGGCAGTGATAACTATGGTGTTGAGTTAGAAACAGCCTGGCAGCTTACTGAAAATTTGCGAATTTTTGCAACATTGGGGCTGCTTGAGACCAAGCTGGGTGATTTGGTGGTTCTGGATTTAAATAAAGAGCCTTTAGATCAGGCCGGTCGTGACCAGGCTCACGCACCTGCTTATCAGTTTAATCTGGGTGCGGCATATGAATTTATGGATCATTACTCACTAACAGTGCAGATGGATGGTAAGGATGATTTCTACTTCTCTAACAGCCACAACCAGCAGTCTGATGCCTATGAATTGCTTCATGCGAAAGTCAGCTACCAGCAAGGCCCCTTAACATTGTCACTTTGGGGTAGAAATTTGACCGATAAGGATTATGAGGTGCGTGGCTTTTATTTTGCTAACAACCCAAATAATGGCAGGATAGCAGAATCCTACACACAGCTCGGAGAGCCACGTGTATTTGGCCTTAGCGGCAGATATGATTTCTAAAATAGCAGGCTAAAAAGGAGTTTTAAAATGCAGGTTACAGTCGATATTAGTATGTATCCAAACCGGGAGGATTTTATTCCTCCCATCAATGGATTTATTGAAAAAATTAATCAGTTTGAGAATTTAAAAATCACCACATTCCCCACCAGCACGGTAGTGCAGGGGGAATACGAGCACTGCATGAAGGCGGTGCAGGATACTATTGCCGCCTGTTACAGGGAGTTCAATATGGCGATCTATGTGGCGAAAATTATTCCCGGTTACGAGGCTTTATAAGTGATGTTTGAATGGGTCAATCTAGAGACTGTGGCGGTAATACTGGCGATTGCCTATCTGCTTTTTGCTATTAAAGAAAACAGTCTCTGCTGGTACTGCGCCTTCTTTAGCACCGCTATCTATGTGTGGATTTTTGGCGATGTCAGCCTGTATATGGAGTCTGCGCTGAATATCTACTATATGGCAATGGCGATCTATGGCTGGTACCAGTGGCAGCGGGGTGGGCAGAATAAAACTGGACTGAATATTACCCGCTGGTCCCTTGGCAATCACAGTATGGCTATCGGCATTATTCTGATCGCCACTGTTATTTCAGGTTATTTACTGGCCGCCAATACAGATGCGCGGCTTCCCTATCTGGATTCCTTTACCACCTGGGCCAGTGTAATAACCACAGTGATGGTAGCGCGCAAGATTATCGAGAACTGGCTGTACTGGGTAGTGATCGATATAGTCTCCATATTCCTCTATCTGGATCGCGGGCTCTACCAAACCGCAGGGCTGTTTGTGTTGTATATTGTCCTCGCCGTTGTCGGTTATATTATCTGGGTAAAAAAATATCGTGAGCAATACACAGCAACTTCTTCAGCAGACGCTATCTAAATGGCAGAGCTGGCAGGTAGAGGGGGCAACTCTCTGCAGCCAGCCTCAGCTTATTCGCGAGCTGTGCGGCGGGAAAACCAACCGTTCTTTTCTCGTCGCCAGCGGTGCCTTTGAGGCAGTGGTTAGAATTAATGCTGCCAATAGCCAAAGCCTTGGTATAGATCGCAACCGAGAGCAAAAAATCCTTCAATTGTTACAGCCCACCGGCACAGTTCCGAAACTGTTCTTTATTGATAAGCAGGTAATGGTAAGTCGCTATTGTCACGGGCAGCACTGGGTGGACCGTGCGGAAAATCGCCGTAACCTGAATACTGCACTGGCCAAGATTCAGGCAATTGCTGTACCTGATCGGGCAAAGCGCAACTATGTAGATTACTGCACGGCCTATATCAATCAGCTAGATCAGCACCTAGCCGATCAACCCTTGGTTGAGAAAATATTGGCTGCCGCCTCAGCTGTAGATATGAGTGATTGGACCCCGGTGATCTGTCACCATGATCTGGTGCCGGAAAATATTATTGTCACAGCTGAGGGGCTAAAGTTACTGGACTGGGAATATGCTGCTATGGGCCATCCCGCACTGGACTATATGCACCTATATCCAACCGATCTAATACCAACTAACCTCAGGTATGATAGGGGCAGTATTGAGGCGTTGAAAGTTGTTCAGCGCGGCATAAATGACCTCTGGTCATTGGTGCAAAGTTAATTTCTGGAGCCATCTATGAGCAAGCCTTTTAATCAGCTAACCCGCGAAGAGCAATACGTTATCCAGGATAAGGGCACCGAGCCACCCTTTACCGGTGAATATACCGACAAGACCGACGGCGGACTTTATCTCTGTAAGCAATGTGATGCGCCTCTATATCGCTCAGAACATAAGTTTCTCTCCCACTGCGGCTGGCCGAGTTTTGATGATGAGATTGCCGGCGCGGTAAAGCGTGAGACTGATGCCGATGGCCGGCGTGTAGAGATACTCTGCGCCAGCTGCGATGGCCATCTGGGCCATGTGTTTGAGGGTGAAGGCCTGACGGCAAAGAATATTCGTCACTGCGTCAATTCGATTTCCATGAAATTTGTTGCCGAGTAGTTATCTACAACGCTAAATACTTATATCTAAAGATATCTAAGTCATTGATAAAATGGCTTTTATAACCCATTTCCTGTAGTCTGCGCGCCATTCTCTAGGTGCACTCACTTTCGAGTGGCACCAAACACTAAAAGACACCTTATGACCTTTAATGAACTGGGCCTCTCAGCGCCGATTCTCAAAGCCGTTGCTACGCAGGGTTACGACACACCCTCGCCGATTCAGGCTAAAGCCATCCCCGCCGTTTTGGATGGCCGCGATGTTATGGCCGCCGCACAGACCGGCACCGGCAAGACCGCTGGTTTTACACTGCCGATACTTGAGAAATTAAGTACTGGCCGTCGCGCTCAGGCCAACCATATTCGTACATTAATCCTCACCCCAACCCGTGAGCTAGCCGCTCAGGTGGGTGAAAATGTCGCCCTCTACAGCAAGCATATGCCGCTGACCTCTGCAGTTGTCTTTGGCGGGGTAAAGATTAATCCGCAGATGATGAAGCTGCGCAAGGGCGTCGATATTCTGGTGGCTACCCCTGGTCGTTTGATGGATCTACACAGCCAGAATGCGGTTAAGTTTACGGATGTCGAAGTGCTGGTTCTTGACGAAGCCGACCGTATGCTGGATATGGGTTTTATTCACGATATCAAGCGTATTATCAGTCACTTACCGAGACGCCGTCAGAACCTGATGTTCTCGGCAACCTTCTCCGATGATATTCGCAAGCTGGCGAAAGGCTTGGTTAAAAATCCAATCGAGATTTCAGTTACACCGCGCAATGCCACTGCACCCACGGTAACCCAGTCGGTTTACACCGTGGACAAAAAACAAAAGGCCGGGGTACTGACCCGCTTGATTCACGATAACAGCTGGAGTCAGGCGCTGGTCTTTACCAAGACCAAGCATGGTGCCAACAAGCTGACCAAACATCTTGAAGCCGAGGGCATAGTGGCCGCGGCAATTCACGGCAATAAAAGTCAGGGTGCACGCACCAAGGCGTTGGCAGGCTTTAAAGCCGGTGAGATTCGTATTCTGGTCGCCACCGATATCGCCGCTCGCGGTCTGGATATTGAGCAGCTACCTCAGGTGGTGAATTTTGATCTGCCAAATGTTGCCGAAGACTATGTTCACCGTATCGGCCGCACCGGTCGTGCCGGCGCCACAGGTAAGGCAATCTCGTTGGTCAGTGCCGATGAAGTGGACCTGCTCTCGGATATTGAGCGTTTAACCCAGAAATTATTACCCCGCGAAGTAATGGATGGTTTTGAACCTGTGCACGATGTGCCAGAGACCACCTTAAATCGTCCGGTACGTGCGAAAAAGCCAAGAAAGCCCTTGAACAGTGAAGCTGATAGCCGCGGTAACAGCCGACATAACCCTAAAGCCAAGCGCTCAAACAGCTATTCTCATGGACCCAAGGCGGGTGCCAAGAAAAAGAATGGTGGTCGAGATGGTTCTAGTGAAGGCTCTCGAAATAACAACCGCGACGGCTCTCGAGACGGCAATCGCGCTGGCAATTCAGAAGGCCGTTCAGATGGTAATCGCTCCAATAGCCCCTATGGCAAAAGTGCCGGCGGCAATGCCAAGCCCGTCGGTCAGGGTCGCAGAAATCCCAATGGCAATTCGCGACCTCAGCAGAGAAATTCGCGAGGCTAGTGAATCTGGAGCAGGTGTAAGCTTCTTACGCCTGTTCCTTTCTGTAGCACCCTTTTTTCAAAGAATTAGTATCACAGCCCACGCATAGACTGGTTGTGAATTTATAACCAACAGTATCTTGAGAGTTTTTAATGTTTGAGCTTCGTCCCAGTCGAGTTATCTCCTACAAAAATGATTTATTGTCCGGTCTTACCGTTGCACTGGCCCTAGTGCCGGAAGCAGTGGCCTTTGCCTTTGTTGCCGGTGTAGAACCACTGGTCGGCCTCTATGCAGCCTTTATGGTCGGTTTGATCACTGCTTGTATCGGCGGTCGCCCGGGCATGATCTCCGGTGCTACCGGTGCTCTGGCCGTGGTAATGGTGTCACTGGTCGCCCAGCATGGCGTCGAGTACCTATTTATCACCGTGGTGTTGATGGGTATCTTGCAGATCACCGCTGGCGTATTAAAACTGGGTAAGTTTATTCGTATGGTTCCCCATCCGGTAATGCTCGGTTTTGTAAATGGTCTGGCGATCGTAATATTCCTCGCTCAGTTAAGTCAGTTTGGCGTCGCTGGCGAGCCGGGTTGGTTGGCAGGAACATCAATGCAGGGTTCAATTATTGATGTTGCCTGGCTACAGGGCGAACAGCTTTATATGCTGCTCGGTCTGGTTTTTCTGACCATGGCAATTATTCATTACTTACCGCGCTTCACTAGAGTTATCCCCTCGTCATTGGCCGCGATTGTCTGTGTGACGCTACTTGTTATGGGGCTTAATCTCGATACTCGCGTGGTGGGTGATGTCGCCTCTATCGCCGGTGGTCTGCCGAGCTTTCATATTCCGGCTGTGCCCTTTAACTTTGAGACGCTAGCGATTATTTTCCCCTATGCAATTATTCTCGCCGCTATTGGCCTGATTGAATCACTGCTAACACTGCGTCTGATTGATGAGATTACCGAAACCAGAGGTCGTGGCAATAAGGAGTGTATAGGGCAGGGAGTGGCCAATACCGTAACTGGTTTCTTTGGCGGTATGGGCGGTTGCGCGATGATCGGCCAGAGTATGATAAATGTGAACTCCGGTGGACGTGGTCGACTGTCGGGTATTGCCGCAGCGCTCTGTCTGTTGCTGTTTATTCTGGTCGGCTCCTCACTGATTGAGAAGATTCCCCTGGCGGCGTTAATCGGCGTGATGTTTATTGTTGTTATTGGCACCTTTGAATGGAGTAGCTTCCGTATTATGGGCAAGGTTCCACGCAGTGATGCATTGATTCTAGTGATGGTTTCCGGTGTGACTGTATTGACTGATCTGGCGGTTGCCGTGGTCGTTGGTGTGATTGTCTCTGCGCTGGTGTTTGCCTGGGAACACGCCAAATTTATTCGCATCGAAGCCCGTGAAGATCATAAGGGTTCAACGGTCTATGCAGTTACAGGGCCGTTGTTCTTTGGTTCGGTAACCTCGTTTCTGGAGCGTTTTGACCCGCAGGCTGATAATGACGATGTGGTGATTGATTTTGCACGCTCAAGAGTGGCGGATCACTCTGGTTTGGAAGCGATTGATACCCTTGCAGAGCGCTACTTGAATGCTGGCAAAACACTGCACCTTGTCCACCTCAGCGATGAGTGTCGCAAGCTTTTGACTAAGGCCGGCAGTCTGGTTGAAGTCAATGTGATCGAAGATCCCAAATACTTTGTCGCAGAAGACAGCCTAGCCTAATGGCTGGTCACCACCAGGTAACCCACTAGTTCCTCGTCACCTGTATTTTCGATCCTGTGACTCAGGTCTCCGCGGTAGTGGGCCGAGTCACCGGATCCGAGCTTACAGCTGCTCTCTCCGGAAATAATGCTCGCTTCACCATTGGTAATAGTCAGTAACTCCTTGGTCCCCTCAAAGTGGGGTGCACTGGTGAGACTGGCACCGGGTGCGATACGCAATTCATAAAACTCAATATTCTTCTCCATATGCAGCGGTGAAAGGGTGCGTATCTGGCACTCTTTATCAGCGCGAAAAAGATTACTTCTGTCCTCCCCGTGAACCACTTCAATGGTCGAATTCTGCCAGGGTTGATCGAGCAACTCTCCAATACTCATCCCAAATGCCTGGGCTATCCTAAAAGTAACCGTCAGTGTCGGGTTGGCCTGGCCGCGCTCAATCTGGCTGAGCATAGAACGGCTAACACCTGATGCCGATGCCAGTTGATCTAGCGTTAGCTTATGTTTTTTGCGCAGCTCGGTGACGCGGTTGCAGAGCACATGGCTGGCGGGATCATTGTTATTCATTGAAAAGCCTTTTTAATATAAAGGAATAAAATCTTGCATAAAGGAATAGCTGATTCTACGATAATAGAATAATTTCTCTTATAGTAAACAATCGGCAGAAAATAAGCGACAGGAAGATAGCACCATGAAAGCATTGGTAAAAAGGAATTCCACAGTAGGGCTATGGCTGGAAGATGTTCCAGAGCCGCAGGCTGGCATTAATGATGTGCTAATCAAAGTAAAGCGCACCGCTATCTGCGGTACGGATATGCATATTTACAACTGGGATAAATGGGCGCAAGAGACTATCCCGGTGCCAATGATTGTCGGCCATGAGTTTGTTGGCGAGATTGTTGAGGTCGGCTCCAACGTCAATGACTTTACCGCCGGTCAGCTGGTTTCCGGAGAGGGCCATGTTGTCTGCGGCCGCTGTCGCAACTGTCTGGCAGGGCGCCGCCATCTCTGCGCCCAAACCAGCGGAATCGGCGTCGATCGCCCCGGTGCTTTTGCTGAATATCTGGCGCTACCTATGTCCAATGTCTGGGAGCACCGCCCAGAGATCGATCTCGATGTGGCGGCACTTTTCGACCCTCTCGGCAATGCCGTGCATACCGCCTTGCAATACGATCTGCTCGGTGAAGATGTGCTGATTACTGGTGCTGGGCCCATAGGTGCAATGGCGGCGGCAGTTTGCAAGCATGCCGGCGCACGCCATGTGGTGATTACCGATATTAATCCCCAACGCTTGGAACTGGCAAAACGTCTGGGTGCCACCTGCACAGTGGATGTTCGCAACGAGAAACTCGCCGATGTACAGCGCAAGCTGGGTATGTCAGAAGGCTTTGATGTGGGCCTCGAGATGTCCGGCAATCCCGATGCATTCCGCGATCTGCTCAAGAGTATGTGTCACGGCGGCAAGGTCGCGATTCTCGGTATTCCCGCCGAGGAAATGGCTATCGACTGGAGCCTGGTGATTTTTAATATGCTTACTCTTAAAGGTATCTATGGCCGTGAGATGTATGAAACCTGGTACAAGATGTCGGTGATGATTGAGAGTGGTCTGGATATCTCGCCGGTGATTACCCACCGCCTGCACTATACGGATTTCCAGAAGGGGTTTGATGCGATGAATGCCGGTGAGGCGAGCAAGGTTATTTTAAATTGGGATTAAGGCTTTAAACGCAGGGATATTGATATGTACGGAAAATTTCAGGACCATCTAAACACTGAGCTCAAGGCTATTCAGGATGATGGTCTGTATAAACGCGAGCGGGAAATAACTTCACCTCAGGGCGCACATGTGGCAGTAAAAAATGCTACTGAGGTACTTAATCTCTGCGCCAATAATTATTTGGGTCTGGCTCAGCATCCAGAAGTAAAAGCTGCGGCTCAGCGCGGTCTGGAGGACTGGGGTTATGGATTGGCCTCGGTGCGATTTATCTGCGGCACCCAGAGTATTCACAAGCAGCTTGAGAGAAAGCTCAGTGAGTTTTTAGGCTGTGAGGAGACGATTCTCTATCCGTCCTGCTTTGATGCCAATGCCGGCCTTTTTGAAACCCTGCTAAGCGCTGAGGATGCAGTGATATCCGATGCGTTAAATCACGCCAGCATTATTGATGGTGTGCGTCTCTGCAAGGCTCAGCGCTACCGCTATCGCAACTGCGATATGGCTGATCTGGAAACCCAGCTGCAGGCGGCTGAGGCTGCAGGCGCAAGGTTTAAACTTATTACTACCGATGGTGTGTTCTCTATGGATGGCACCATTGCGCGCCTGGATGAGATCTGTGATCTGGCGGACAGATACAATGCACTGGTGCATTTTGATGACTGTCATGCCACTGGCTTTATAGGTGCTCAGGGACGCGGTACCCACGAGTACCGCAACTGTATGGATCGGGTGGATATTATTACCGGTACTCTCGGTAAAGCACTGGGCGGTGCCAGTGGCGGATACACCAGTGCTCGCAGGGAAGTGGTTGATCTGCTGCGCCAGCGTTCACGTCCCTATCTGTTTTCCAATACGGTTGCGCCAATGGTGGTGGCGGGAGCGATAAAAGCCCTCGAGCTGGTAACTGAGTCAAATCAGTTACAGAAGCAGTTGATGGAAAATACTGCCTTCTTTCGCGAGGGGCTGGCTCGCCAGGGATTTAAATTACTGCCCGGTGAACACCCTATTGTGCCAGTGATGTTGGATGATGCTGTGTTGGCTTCGGAGTTTGCCGCCAGGATGTTGGAGCAGGGGGTCTATGTGGTGGCGTTTTCATTTCCTGTGGTTCCGAAAGGCAAGGCGCGTATTCGCACCCAGATGTCGGCAGCACACAGCCGCGATGATTTGCAATTTGCCCTCGAGGCTTTTGCCCGAGTTAAAAAACAACTGGCGATTTAGGTAATAAATTTAATGCAAAAAAAAGGGCAACTCATTGAGTTGCCCTTTTTAGTTTTAGCTATTTGTAACTATTCGATTTCTACTGCTTAGAAATTCTTGCGCAGCGTTAAACCGTAGGTACGAGGTGCACTCGGGTAAGCGCTAAAGCTGCCCGGTGCGGCTGTCGTTGGGAATGCTGAGATCAACGACTCGTGGTCAGTAATGTTACGCGCCCAGAACATAGCTTCCAGACCGCTTGCATCGTGGTTTAGGCCAAGACTCAGATTTACATTCTTAGAGCCGCGGCTGGCCAGAGATGAAGGCACATTATCGACTAGTGCAACATCAGTTTCATAGACGTACTCTGCACGTAAGAAGCCAGAGATAGCATCGCTGAGGTTAAAGGAATAAACCGCGTTGGCATTGACACTCCAGTCGTGAACACCAGCTGGCGTAGTTCCGCTAAGGTCTTTGGTCGATTTGCCTTCATCACATTCCAGACCTGGGAAATCACCACAGGATCCGTTGACGAATGAGACATACTCACCATCAATCTTAATACCGGAAACATTGACAACCAGTGATTCAGAGAGAGCTATCATGCTGTCAAATTCAAAACCGGTGTGGTTCTGTTCGCCCGCATTAACTAGAGCAAAACCATTACCCACAAAGGTGTTTGACTGGAAGCCATCGATAGACTGGTCAAAGTAGGCAATATTTAAGTAGCCATTGCCAAATACATGCTTAACACCCAGTTCGAAATTTTCAGACTCTTCGGGATCTGCTGATCTTCCAATATCGTCATTGTTAGCATTTACCGAGAGGTTGACTGAAATAGGCTTAAATCCAGTTGAGTGAGCCGCATATACTTTAGTGTCTTCTGAGAAGTCATAGGCCAGACGCAGAGTATGGGTCAAATCATCCGAGTCAAAGCTTCTGCTCTTGTAGTTAATAAAAGGCGGGAAGAACTGAACAGCTTCTAGTGGATTACCCGCTGGAAGTGGAAGTGCAGCAAAAGCATCATCAATAGTTACATCTGAAGAAACGATCTTTTCGTCTTCAGTGTAGTTGAAGCCAACAGTTGCAGTTAGGTCTTCGGTTAGCTGGAAGTCAACATTGGCAAACAGCGAGAGTGTTTTAGCACTCATATCGAAGTTTTCGCCAACTGAACCGCCATTTGGAACGAAGAACCCTGCGTCCATCTGACCACTAGTTACAGCTGGTACTAGGCCTGCTTCCTGGAGGGGAGCTAATGCAGCAAGTACTTGTTCTGGCGTCATGCCTGCTACTGATGTTGGATCTCCGCCCTGAGAAGCAATGACTTGACCTAATGCACCGGCAGCTAATTGAGCATCCACTTGTGCTGGAGTCAACGAGGCAACGACGGAAGGATCTCCGCCCTGATCAGCAATCGCACCACCCAATGCAGCTGCAGCTACTAGCTGCCCAACAGTGGTACCCTGGGGTGCACCTGAACCGGCTGCAGCCAAAAAGTCTACATAACCTTTAATATCGTCACCATATTTAACGGTACGTTTAGTTACGGTATCTTCTTCAGCATAAAATGCACCGACCATCCACTGAGTCGAAGAGTCGCCATTAGAAGTCAGGCGAATTTCCTGAGTAAATGTATCAAACTCATAATCAACCAGATTCTCATTGATCAGTCTTGCTGCAGAGAAGTCGGCATCAAAGTTTGATTCCAAGCCAGTATTTCTCTGGGAGGTGATAGAAGTCAGGCTAGCAAAGTCGAGATCGTAATCGACCTGTAAAGATACACCGTCATTGTCAACCTTGTTATAGGCAGGAAAGCTCATATAAATTTCACGGTCCCATGGGTCAGCATCAGTCACACCAAGATTGAAACCAACATCAACGTTATTTTCAATTAGTTGCCCCACGATGAAATCGCTGGCAGAGGAGGCATCGCCTCTTAACAATGAGCCGGCTACACAGCACAATTCGTCAATCTTGTCTTCATCGTAAATAAAGCGGACCGATAGGTCATCAGAGGGCTCCCAAAGAGCTTGAAAACGTGCTGCCGAGCGATCTCTGTTATTTAAGCTGGATCCGTCCTCGAGATTGGTTGCAGTGCCATCAGATTGGTTGCCGCTGCCTGACAGACGTAATGACAGGGTATCAGTAATTCCACCAGTGACAGTACCTTTAACAATTTGCGCACCGTAATTACCGACAGTTGCTTCAACCATTGCTCCGAACTCTTGTTCAGGCAGTTTGGTCGTCACGCTGATAACACCAGCGGAGGCATTCTTACCAAACAGTGTTGATTGAGGGCCACTGAGCACTTCGACACGCTCAATAGTTGGTAGATCAGAAAGCGATGAAGAAGAGCGTGAACGCGCAACACCATCAATCACTACAGATACAGCGGGTTCGATACCTGGGTTGTTTGCGCCATTACCAAAGCCACGAATAGTAAAGTTGGTCTGAGCAGAGCTCTGCAGCTGGTTAACGCGCAGAGATGGTACAGCTGACTGCAGGTCAATTAAGTCGACAATACTTGATTGCTGGATAGTTTCGCCGCTGGTAACAGATACAGACAGTGGAATATCCTGGAGTGTCTGCTCTCGCTTGTTGGCGGTAACTACAATTTCGTCTATCGCTGCATGTGCCAAACCAGAAGACATTACTCCGGCTATAGCAACAGACAGGCACAGCTTATTGATATGAAAGTGATTCATGATAGCCCCTCAAATTTTTATAGTTGTGATCACAGTTGTTTGTGATTCTTTATATTGTGTTTCGTTTCTAGTTTGGTACTTTAATAGTATCTTGTTTTTTCTAGTTTGAAATCACATCAGTTTCCGTAATACGCAATTGGATAAAATACTGACTTTCCTAGCTTAAAAGCCCTTGACACTTATATCAACTGCTATTTACAGGTTATTTGTAAACAGATTGGACAGTCATTTAACGATTTTACTCAAATAAATTTTGCCTTTCTGAGGAACGGTCTAAATACAGCCTTATTGTGAAGATGATTTGAACCCTAAGGTTTACTCTTGTTTAGCGCGATCAGGGGCAAAAATTAATATAAATCAGCCTGTTCACTGTGTTATAAATCACCGATAAATAGAGGGGTTGCTCTGTCCAATGACAGCTGTAAATACTAAAAAAGCAATTATCGCTGTTAACCGGTTTGGTCTTGGCGCTGCTGGGGCTGAGCTCTCAGATGCCATGGGCGATCCCGAACAGTGGTTATTACAGCAGCTGGTAAGCCCGGCTTTTGACCCCGCACTGGGCAATACTGAATCTGCATTTAATATTATTGCTGAAATTCAAAGTCTTAAAGCAAAGCGTCGAGAGGGTGATGCTAATGCTAATCTTAGGGGCAAGGCTAAGGGCCCAACGGTTGGCCAAGAAATTATCATGCCCTATCGCCAGCGCTTCTTAAAAGATAGCCTGACTTTTTCAGTCAACACTAAAACCCCATTTGCTGTGCGCTTACTGGATTTCTTTTCAAATCATTTCAGCGTCTCATCATTGACCCACTCCCTGACTATTTTGTCTCCTACCCTGGAGAGAGATGCTATAGCGCCGAATCTTTTCGGCAAGTTTGAGGATATGCTCATAGCGGTGGAACAGCATCCAGCAATGTTGATTTATCTGAACAATGAAAAATCTGTCGGGCCAAATTCCCTAATAGGTAGAAGGTCCCGTGGTTTAAATGAAAATCTTGCCCGGGAAATTCTCGAGTTGCATACCCTGGGAGTTGGTGTGGGATATACCCTTGAGGATATCAGGCAGTTGGCGATGGCCATTAGCGGTTGGACGCTGAATCGTGAGGATAAAAAGCGCAAACTTGGCTTTGAATTTCGCAGAAAAGCCCATGAGCCGGGAGTCAGAGAGGTTCTCGGTAGAAGCTATGCTGATACTGGCCTAGATCAGGGGCAAGCTATACTGCGCGACTTGGCGCGTGATAAAAAAACCGCAGAATTTATTTCATACAAGCTGGCGCAGCATTTAATTGCCGATAAGCCGCCGCAGGCACTGGTTGCGGCAATGACCAAGACATGGATGAAAACCCAGGGTGATATAAAGGCGGTGGTCACTACTCTGGTTAAGCATAAACAAAGTTGGGATGCTGAGGCCAAAAAATATAAAACACCGCGAGAATTTATCGTTTCTGCCATGCGCGCAATTAATGATAATAAGGCCGTTGATCAGAATCTGTTAAAAGTCTCATTGCGAGCACTGACCCAGATGGGGCACAAGCCTTTTGGCTCCGGTTCGCCCGCGGGTCACGGTCAACTCAATAGAGACTGGACAGGTTCTGATGCACTGATGAAGCGTATTGACTGGGTGAATTTTATCAGCAAGAGAACCCGCTATTCACCAGCGTTTATTGCCAGTCGAATATTTGATTCACAGCTCCCACCATTGACGGTTAAGTTGTTAGCTGGTGCAGAGAGTCGGGCGCAGGGTTTGGCGCTACTTTTCTTATGCCCTGAATTTCAGTACCGCTAGGATAAGACAATGGCCGATAAAAACCGCAAAAAACTCGATCGTAGAAGCCTGTTAAAAGCGACGGCAGGGACTTTTATTGCCTGGCACTCCCCGGGGGTGTTGTCAGATTCTGCGTCAGCATCAGCTAAAAAATTGGTGGGCAGGCCTAAGTTAGTCTGGGTAATATTGCGTGGTGGCATGGATTCGCTGCAGGCTATATTTCCTCAGTCTGATCCGCACCTGATATCCCATCGAAAACCCCTTGTAGCGCCATTAAAAGACAGTGCTTTTGATTTGGGGGCTGGGTTTGCGCTGCATCCGGCATTGCAAGAGTTCAGTTCCCTCTATGAGCAGAAACAATTTTTACCGGTAATAGCGACAGAGTCCGGTGCAAAGACACGTTCGCATTTTTATGCTCAGGATATGTTGGAGTCAGGATTGGCTGATGTGGATATTGAGAGCGGCTGGTTAAATCGTGCTGTTGAGGCCTATCAGGGGGAGTCCCTGGCTATCGCTCATACACTGCCTATTGGTTTACGCGGCAAGCAGCGTGCAAAGACATGGTATCCAGATGTGCTTAGGCCGGCAAAAGAAGATCTTTATGAGAGGCTGCAGATTCTCTATAAAGATGACCAGCTACTTTCAGAGCGATTAGCTGAGGGTTTAAAAAATCGCAATCTGCTTGGGGATATGGAAAAAGTAAAGAGAAGGAATAGTTTTGCCTCGCTGGCTGGTTCCTGTGCCACCATTCTTGCCGATAGGGACGGCCCCGACTGCGCCATGCTGGAAATGTCTGGCTGGGATACCCATCAAAATCAGGTCGGCCATCTGGATCGCCAGTTTAAAGAGCTCGATAGCGGGATTGCCAAACTGCGAGAGAACCTGGCTGAGCAGTGGGATCAAACCGTGGTAATAATGACCACTGAATTTGGTCGAACCGTTGCCGTCAATGGCACTGGTGGCACAGATCATGGCACTGCCAGCGCCATGTTTATTGCCGGGGGTGCCGTGGCTGGCGGCAGGGTGCAGGGTAAATGGCCGGGGCTGGCGAAGTCCGATCTGTTTGAGGGTCGTGACCTGATGCCCACCAGCGATACCCGCCAGTGGATCAGGGCAATTTTAAGCCAGCACTGGAAGCTCAGCTCGGCTCAGCTCGACTATGTTTTCCCAAGCGTAAAAACCATGGATGCCCAGTTGATTCGATTGGGCTCCAAGTCAGGTAAGATCGCCTAATTTTCCCTCGCTAAATGTTTTTTAGCGGCTGACGCGGCAACTTAAAATTCGGTCTATAGTTATAGATTGAGTGCATCTATATTCAGGATTTTCGGTTACTTATGGCAATCAGTACGTTTGATTTATTTTCTATTGGTATTGGTCCCTCAAGCTCCCATACAGTAGGACCCATGCGCGCGGCGCGGCAGTTTGTTGAGACTCTGCGCGATACTGGTCTGTTGCCCGATGTAAACCGGATTAAGGCCGAGATGTACGGTTCTCTGGGTGCTACGGGAAAGGGCCACGGCACTCCAAAAGCGGTTTTATTGGGTCTTGAGGGCGAACAGCCCGAGAGCGTAGATGTCTCATCCATTGAAGATCGAATTACGCAAATCTGCGAGGGACGATCTATCAATCTCGGTGGTACTCAAAGTATTGAATACAATCACGACACCGATGTGATTTTGTATCGTAAAAATGTCTTGCCGTTCCATTCCAACGGCATGGTTTTTACTGCCTACAGCAAAGATTCTCAAATCCTCAGGAATCACACCTACTACTCAGTGGGTGGTGGTTTTGTGATTGATGAAACTGCTGAAGAGGGTGATTATCTGGCCGAAGACCCCCGCACTGTCGCCTATCCCTTCGATTCAGCCAACCAACTCCTCGAGCTCTGTGAAGAACATAACCTGAGTATTGCTGAATTAATGCTTGAGAATGAAAAATCCTGGCGCAGCGAAGAGCAGATTCGCGAAGAATTATTAAACCTCTGGTCAGTGATGCAGTCCTGTGTTGCCAATGGTATAGCCAATGGGGGAATGTTGCCCGGCGGTTTAAAGGTACGACGGCGCGCCAAAGAGTTGCACCAGCAATTATTGAGTCGCCCAGAAGCCGCCATGGCCGATCCGCTGTCAGTACTCGATTGGGTGACACTCTACGCCCTGGCGGTCAATGAAGAGAATGCCGCTGGTGGTCGCATAGTCACTGCGCCAACCAATGGTGCGGCAGGCATTATTCCCGCCGTATTACATTACTATATACGCTTTGTTCCTGGCGCCAATAATGATGGAGTGATCCGTTTTCTGCTTACCGCAGCGGCAATTGGTATTCTCTATAAAAAGAATGCCTCGATCAGCGGTGCTGAAGTTGGCTGTCAGGGTGAGGTAGGCTCAGCCTGTTCGATGGCAGCTGGTGCATTGTCTGAAGTCCTTGGTGGCACTCCATCACAGATTGAAAACGCTGCGGAAATTGCTATGGAGCACAACCTTGGTCTGACCTGCGATCCGGTGGGCGGATTGGTACAGGTGCCCTGTATTGAGCGCAATGCGATGGGCTCGGTAAAATCTATTCATGCGGCGCGTATGGCATTGCGCGGCGATGGTTCGCACTTTGTGTCCCTGGACAAGGTGATTAAAACCATGCGCAAAACCGGTGAAGATATGCACGAGCGCTACAAGGAAACCTCCCGCGGCGGACTGGCCACAAATGTGTTGGAGGTGCCAGTTAATATTATTGAATGCTAGGGAAAAGCTAAAGATAATCAACAGATTAAATGGACGATAAATTTACACGGAAAGTAAAGGCGCAAAGCTAATGTACAGCACGGATGGACAACAGCTCAGAAAAACCGCTCTCTATGATATGCACGTTGCAGCCAAGGCAAAAATGGTTACCTTTGCCGGCTACAAAATGCCACTGCACTACAGCAGCGGGATTATGCGCGAGCACAACCACAGTCGAGATACCGCCAGCCTGTTTGATGTCTCCCATATGGGACAGATTATTCTCAGTGGTTCTGGAATAGGAGCCGCCCTGGAAAAATTGATACCTATTGATCTTCAGTCGATGTCTATCTATCAGCAACTGTACGCTGTGATGACTAATATCGAAGGGGGGATTGTCGATGATCTGGTGGTTACCCGCTGGGCTGAAGATACCTACTATCTAGTCGTCAATGCAGCGCGCAAGGAAGAAGATTTAAACCATTTGCGCAATCATTTGCCGGACTTTACCGTTGAGTATATGAGCGATCAGGCGCTTATAGCGCTTCAGGGACCAAAGGCAGCGCAGGTTATGGAAGAGCTCTCTCCAACGGCCTCTCATCTAACCTTTATGGATAGCTGCCATCTCTCTATAGGCGGTGTTGATTGTTTTGTCTCCCGTTCCGGCTATACCGGAGAAGATGGCTTTGAAATCTCCGTTGATCAGGCCCATGTTCAGTCGTTATCCGAGCAACTATTAGCCAATGGCATTGTTAAATGGGCGGGCTTGGGCGCCCGTGATTCACTGCGTCTTGAGGCTGGATTATGTCTTTATGGCAACGAACTGAATGAAACTATATCACCAGTTCAGGCAGGGCTTTTGTGGACAATTAGCAAATCCCGGCGTCCTGGCGGCATAAAAGAAGGGGGTTTTTTAGGGGACGAGGCAATTTTTTCCGAGATAGCCAGAACCCCAAAAAGGTGCCGTGTCGCTCTTGTTGTTGAGCATCGCGTCCCAGTTCGACGCGGCGCAAAGATTGTAGATAACCTGGGTGATGTGATCGGCGTTGTCACCAGCGGCGGTTTTTCACCAACCCTGGGTCTGCCTATTGCTATGGGCTATGTACAGCGTGAATACTCAGTGCCCGGCAGTGGATTGAATGCAATAATTCGCGGCAAACCCAGAGGCATCGTGGTTACTAAAATGCCTCTGGTTCCAACCCGTTACTACCGCTCTGCAGTGCCACTGACCACGTAGCCTTGATGTTCTCAGGTTGAGGGAATTACTGATCGATAAGGTCGTATTGCTCGGCAAGCGTGGCAATAATTTCAGCCTTAGGATCATCGCAGAGACTGAGTTTCTCACCAGTAATCTTTTCCGCAATACCCAGATAGGTATCTGATACCGCCATCAATACAGATTCTGGCAGGGCATTGTCGCGAGCTAGATCATTGCGCTCAGCCATACGGTTTTTATTTAACAGAATATCCGGGTCTGGGAAGTGATTGAGCAGCAGCTGGCGGAAACCCTCTTTGGAATTCTCGACAATTTTTCCCTGCTGATACTGTTCTTCGTCCCAGATACGTGAGGAATCCGGTGTGCCCACCTCATCCATATAGATCAGCTTTTCTACACCCTGCTTATCATTGACATAGCCAAACTCAAACTTGGTATCAATAAACACCTGGCCAATTTTAGCCAGTTCATTGCTGATAACATCAAAGCCTTCACCGAGGAGTTTCTCGTAGGCATCAATGTCTTCGGGGCTGCGGAATTTGAAGTCAGCGTAGTTATTTTCAATATCGGCGCGCGACACATTGACATCATCAACTTCTGGAACGCCGGGAATACCCTCGAGAATACCCTTGGTTGATGGTGTGATTAACAGCTCGGGCAGACGCTGATCTTTTTTCAGGCCATCTGGAATTTCAATGCCGCAGAAATTGCGCTCACCTTTCTCATAGGCACGCCACATAGATCCAGTAATATATTGACGACAGATCGCCTCAATCATCACCGGTCGAGCTTTCTGAACAATCCATACCAGCGGGTGTGGAACATCCAGAATATGACTATCCGCAAGGCCCTGTTCACGAAACAGCTTAAACCAGTGGTTGGAGATCGCATTTAGTGCTGCGCCCTTGCCGGGAACACCATTCATACCGCCTTCACCTTGCCAGATACACTCAAAAGCAGAGATTCGATCGCTGATCACCATAATCGCCAGCGGTGCATCAGCGGCAACATCATAGCCTTTCTCGGCGATCAGGCGACGACTGTCAGCCTCAGTCAGCCAGTAGACAGAGCGCACTTTACCGCTGTGAACAGGTTGATCAGTGCGAATTGGAAGATCGTTATTAGATGCTAAAACTTTGCTAGCAAGACTCATAGGAATGCCTTGAAAAATGGTTTGAGAGTGATTGAGCGAAAAAAGCCGTTAACTGAACGGACAATATCAGTAAGGTAGTGGATTCTAGCAATACAATCCGCCCTGATCAAAGGAAAGATTGCAGCTGCACAAGCTATTTTGTAGTGTAGTCATCTGCACAGAGGCACAGATACAATTACTTGGAAAAATCATGACTTCAATTTTAGTTACAGGCGGCAGTGGATTTATCGGCCGTCATTTTTGTGAAGCCGCAACCCAGTTGGGATTTCAGCTCTGCGTCTTGACCCGCAATCCAAAGGCGGCGGCGCGAAAACTGCCCGATTCAGTTCAGCTTGTTGGGCGTCTCAGTGAACTCAGTGATGACTATACGCCAGATATTATTCTCAACCTGGCCGGCGAGCCATTGGCCAATGGTCGCTGGACACATCGTAGAAAACAGAAATTCTACGATAGCCGTATCGGCCTCACTGACAGCCTCTTCGATTTTTTCGCCAGCCGCGACTCAGCGCCCAAGCTGCTGATCAGCGGCTCAGCGATTGGTTATTACGGACCCGGCGAACAGGAGATGGATGAAACCGGTGGGGTTATTGATGGCTTCTCCCATCAGCTGTGCCGCACCTGGGAGAACAGTGCCAAACGCTTTGAATCCCTGGGTTGCCGTATCTGTTATCTGCGCACCGGCATAGTGCTGGGAGAGGAGGGCGCGCTGGCGCGAATGCTGCCGGCCTTTAAGTTAGGTCTCGGCGGTCCAATCGGTAGCGGCAAACAGTGGATGTCGTGGATTCATATCGAGGATATGGTAGCGATTATTCTTCACTGCATTAACAATCCCGAAATTCACGGCGCGGTCAATGCCACAGCCCCCAATCCGGTGACCAATCGAGTGTTTAGCGCAACCCTTGCGGCTGCTTTAAATCGCCCGGGCTATCTGGCTATGCCGGCAATAATGGTAAAAATTCTATTTGGCGAAATGGGCGAGGAGCTACTATTGCAGGGTCAAAAAGTTGTTCCTGCAAAAATGCTCGGTGCGGGTTTTGAATTTAAATACGCCAATCTCAAAGTAGCCTTGAAGAATATCCTCTAATAACGCTGCATTTCTGTAAAACACGGCAGGTGACATATTTCTGACATCTGCCGGACATCTCTTTGACTTATCACTGAATTATATTTCTGCAAGATTTCTTATTCACACTTGTTGTGTGGTCTATATTTAGA
>Ga0209833_1000151_pt1 | contig 50739 bp, 76 predicted proteins | sample COGITO_mtgs_1105_3_FD_184797 | JGI IMG/M metagenome (GOLD analysis project Ga0209833, IMG submission 184797) | Pelagic marine microbial communities from North Sea - COGITO_mtgs_110506 (SPAdes) (version 2) | ecosystem: Environmental > Aquatic > Marine > Epipelagic ... | reverse complement strand
AAATGTATCAGAAAAATCTTTTCTACAGAATTTTTTACCTTCCTCGTAAAAAGGAATGACATCATTATAAAAATCTTTAAATTTATCCCATTTTGAGTCCCATCCAATCGCCTTTCCTTTTTTAGTAAACTTATACCTCCAACTATTATAAAGAGGGTGCTTCTTTAAGTCACCTATATAATCACTTCTATTCTTCCAAGAGTTTACGGCTGACCTATGTTTTTTCAGCCTCTCTTCAGGTGTCATATTATAACCTTTAGTAAACCTACCTTTTGTATCTCTCATTGCGCAAATATAATACATTTATTGGGTTGTATTATAGTCGGACATAACATCATCTAAGGCTACAATGAAAAAGCTTAATGAAATTCTTCCTTCCGAATTTACAATGGTAATAGAGAATAGTTAATCACCCATATATCTTCCTTATCTTACCGCCCAAAATCTTATCATTAGGCGTAGACTTAATCAACTCCTTAAACTTAACATAGTCTTTCTTTATTACCTCTAAGTAAATGGCTAAGTCTAATGCCTCTGCTTGAGCTTCATTAAGCCAATCTAAGGCGTTATAATCTTTTCTGGTGGTGTCAGTACCGTATTCCTTTAATCCTTTCTCAGAACGAGCTTTAATAAGCTCTATTACGCTTTCTACGTTTGGGTCTTTACTCATCTGTTTTAATATTGTGTTCTTTTCTGTATTTAATTTCCGCAATATAAAAGGGGGGTTATTTATTATCAAGTCTATACTTAGAGTGCGGTATTACTCCATTAGGCAATATTTGCTATAATAAATTTTTCTTTCATAATCCTAAAAATATAATTGCAAACATAATAATCATTAGTATTCCCGTTGCTACTTCTGCTGTGTATTTCTTCATTGTCTTTTTATTTTAGTGTAATAATGTATATCATTTTTAGTACCCTGCAATATCAAAAGGCTATCGTGTTGATATTCATAATTTATTGTTTTTAAATAATTTCTAATTCTGCTTCATCAACCAACCATAAAAGCATTTCTAAGTTTCCTCTTGTTAGAGTTAAATAAGCATAGTCTTTAGTTTCTACTTGTACGCAACCGTCATTATGAAACGTACAATCTATAACGTCTAACTCTGCATCCACTATTTTAGCGGTAATAATTTCCCCTTCAATGATTAACTTATCCCTTTCTGGGCAAAGAGCATCTTCAATATTAAATTCTTTCATAGCACAAATATAAAAAGAGCCTCTACATAGCAAAGGCTCTTTCTGTTAAAAATATTTAAAAGGGATGTTACCTTCTTTTACCAGACTGTATCATACTAATCATTTGCTGACATACATTAAACCTTTCAGCTAATTGCCATTGATATAATCCACCTTTATTCTCCCTAATGTATATAGCATCTTGATTAGAGACTTTCCTTTCTTGGAGTCCGTTTTCAAAGCTATGAATTGTATTTTCTTTATGTGTACACCACTCAAGGTTTTTAACTCTATTATCAAGTTTAACACCATTTTTATGATTAATTAATGGCTTATTGTACTTATTATTTATGAACGCTTGAGCAACTAATCTATGGACGGTAATATTTTTAACACCACCATCTTTATATAACGCTACTCTATTATATCCGCATCTTAGTCGTATGCCTAATATAAAAGGCTTAACCCTTCTAAATGATTTAACTCTCCCTAAGTTAGATACCTGATATAATCCTTCGTATCCAACTATGTCTCTCCATTCTTCCTTCATACCTACTTAAATGCGTGTATTAATTTAGCAACCCTTCCATTTTCTTTGCTGTGAATAAATCCTTCTATCGCTTTTTTAGCGTGCTGAAAACCAGCCTTATGGTGCCAATTATCTGCTCCACTAGGGCTTCTCATGTATTCTACTACTACCCCATGAAAGTCTTTTCCGTCTTGAAATTTTATGCTTTTAAAGTGATGAAGGTGTCCTAATATAAAGTATCTGTAGTCTGAGTTAGCCCACTCTTGTTTTGCTTCATTAGCCATTACTAGTGGTAAATTATCCATCTTCATTCCATCTCCGTGACTTAAGCCTATAAGAGAATTACCATAAGCCCAATACTTTCTGTGTTTCGCTCCTATATCCCAAGTAACGTTTTTACTGTTATGAAACCAAGAATATAACGAATCAGCTAACATATATCCGCTCATTACATCATGGTTGCTCTGAATTTGAACTACATGAACATCAGCAACAGCCAATAAAGTCTCCAAAGTCTCTACATATACTCTTCTAGCTATCTTAAATGCCTCAGACCAAGTAGTAACCGTGTCTTGCGGAGTTCCACTTGTAGTGGTATTACCAACAGTGTCGGTGTGCAAAATGTCATTACCAATAACGAATAGTATCTTGTCTATCTCGAATCCTTGAGCCTTATTTAATATTCCCTCAACTCCTTCTGTTATCCTCCTTACTGCAATATCTATATCATAAGGGTCTCCCGTCTCAGAGTCTAATGCTAATTTATTAATATGGCAATCAGACGGATTAACGATAAGTAAATGACCGTCTTCTGGCTTAGACCTATAATAAGTCTTAAACGTTGGAGAATATTGCTTTAAATCATCTATTAATTCCTGTCTAGCTAAATCAACATCAATAACATTAGTCTTGACCTCCTTAAATACAGTATTATAGAAAGGATTTTTACTATGCGTAATCAGCTTATAAGAAGTAATATCTTCTCTTGGTAAGCCGTGATGTTCACAATATTTATCAATATCCATTATAGTACCATCCTCATCCCAAGCGGACAGTTGAAACGGTGTTGAATATTCATTTGATTTAGTTGTTGAGGTGTTGGTTACTTCAGTTTCTTTCTTACTCCTCCTCTTAATATACTTCCTTAGAGCATCTACTTTACTATACTCAACATCTCCTAGTATTTCTCTTGCCATTTGACTCCAATCAGACCTACCAGAACCTAAAAGTCCATCTATTTTAGTGTCATATTTAAACCACTTACTCATAACATTTGATTTTAGTTTTTACGAATATACTCTATTTTTTTATTTCTATATCTTGTAACTCTTTTGTTTTAAACATTTTGAGGTGGTTTCCGTCTATGAAAGGACAGCCATTACGATACCCACAGACAGACTTACAGAACATATTACGCTCTCCGTTATCATCTAATAGTTCTTTATAGTCAGGGTTAAACATTCCCTTCATACCCATTCTCTCTACCTTTAATCTACCTTCAATCTCTCTTATTCTACTTTCAGCAAACTCAATAGCCTCATCCATATCAGTTTTCTTGAACTTAATAACCTTTGGTTTGTCCCAAAATTGAAAGAACTCAAAAACTAATTGCTCTGGATATACTCCGTGTTTCTGATGATAGCCATAAGCGTAAATGTATAGCTGTCTAGCCTTTTCTTTTACGTTTTTTCTTGTAAAGCGTTTGCTTATTTTATAATCTCTGATGGCTAGGTTGCTCTTTCCATCACTATCAACACTTACTCTATCTACAAAGCCTTGAAATTTTTTGCCCGAAGGAAGGGTAAATTCTAAATGCTCTTCTACTGAAACTGTTTTACCTAATAACCAATTAGTATTCTCCTTAGTGAAGAACGGAAGTGTTTTGTTGTAGTAATGTTCAGCGGCTTCAATGTAATTACCTTCTTTACCGTAGTACCCAAATGGGTTGTCTAATCCATCAACAGCATCGTACCAAGTATTCTTAACAGCTTCTAGGCAATCCTCTTGTGTCATTGCGCCTTTAGCTGCGTGTTCCATTAGGTTATGCTCGAATAAACCTCCGACATTCCAGATGTTGTCCTCACCCTTCTTTTCTAGTACATAATTTTGATACCAAGCGGCTAAACAAGTATAGTTAACCCTACTCCAAGAATATATTGTTTCTTTCATATTGAATTGTAATCATATTTATATTTCCAGACAAACCCCCCAGCGGTATTTGTCCTCCCGTTTGCATTGTTCCCTATACCAGTAGCCAAGACTCCAGTGGCTTTTTGGGCTGCACTAGTACCAGTATACTCTTTAATAAGAATCCCCTCTAAAGAAAACTGTTGTATTATTCTTTTATGTTTTGAAATCGCATCTTTATTAACGTCTTTAGGGTATCTCCATAGAAAACCCTTATAAGAACTTGATTTATCTCTACAGCATTTGCGTATAATAGAGCCTCTATTAATATCTCCAAATAAACTTATAGCCGCCTCGATAGATGAACCAAACGCTTTTATAAAAACACCCTCTACCGTAAGCTGATACACCTCTTTACTGTGTGGCGAGTCGTACCCCTTCTTCATTTCAGGGTGTCTATACAGACCAGTTTCAATCGCGTGTCGGGAATTTTCTTTATATGTAACCCATTCTAGGTTGGTTGTTCGATTATTCCTTTTATCACCATCTATATGATTCACGCACGGTTTGTTTTTTGGATTAGGTAAAAATGCTTTAGCGACTACACGATGTCCATTCTTGGTAATTTGTGATTTGTCTTTCCATAAAGCGAAACTGCAATACCCATTCTTATCGCTCCCCATTTTAATGATTCCATCTTTAGCCCTACTAACAATGTAACTGCTTTTTACTCTCCCTAAATCACTAACCAGATACAATCCTTCGTATCCAACTACATCTCTCCACTCTTCGTTTTTTAATTCTTCTTTTGTAAACTCTTGCATAAAAATAAACCCCATCAATTTCGAGGTTACGGACTCTACTCTTGACAGGGCTTTGTAAAAATATTTAAAAGTAGCCGTAACTCTACTATACAAATATAAATAAAAATAAACCATCCACTAGGGCAATTATGAAACGAACTTATTCTACTGAAACTATATGTCATATCTCTTTATTTCTATTTATTAACCAACCCTTCTTGAAACTTTCTTCTCGGTGTTCTTCTATGTATTTATGATGTTCCATACATACAGCCATCCAATAGGTTGTATCTAGTAATCTTTCTCCGTTTCTTCCTCTCTTGTGGTGTATGGTTAGTTGATTATCCTCTGTGTGTTTGCGGGAACAACTAGGAAATTCACAAGTCTTATCCTTTAAAAACAACTTTCTCATAACAGAATAAGCCTGATTCATCCTAGCCCTTTTAGAACTCACTTGCTTAATCTTCTGTTTTACCTTCTTGGTTTTAGTCTTGGGTTTGTATTTGGCGCTGCACGAGGTACAACCGTATAATTTAGTGAAGTAATAACACAGCTTACCCTCTTCTGTGTTGTTAGGGTCTTTGCAGAGTTTCTTTTTGTTAATCATTTAAACATATTTTTTCGTGCCTCAAAAAGACGTTAGTTAACAGTTGCTAAGGAAACATTGCTTCGCACGTTTCTTAGCTTGGTGTTACGTACAAGTGCTTAATTCAGTTCATTAAATAAAGTTGGTGGTTCATTGTCTTTTTCTTTTCTTTTTTCTTGCACCCTTTTAGTTGCAATGTTAAAATGTTCTAATGTTAGTTCACTGCCGATGTAATTACATTCATTCTCGATACAACTTAATTGAGTAGTACCTATGCCAGTAAAAGGGTCATAGATTAAACTTCCTTTAGGGAAGTATATCTTAATCAATTGGCTACACAAATCTTGTGAATAAGACGCTTTTAATTGACACTTATATCCATCATTGTTTTTAGCTTCTATATAGTTAACATAGTTTTTGTAAAACTTCTGACCTGTTTTTTCATTCACCTTACTTACATCCTTGTTGGTTTTAAACGTGTGTAAATGTTCTTTCTTTACAAAAACATAAATCAACTCGGTAATCCTGCTTAATTTAGTTGGTGATGTTTGAAAGGGTATAGAGTGTGGTTTCTTCCAACAAATAATATCTGCAATAGTCAAATCTGTTTCATTATGGATTTTTGCAACTAATAATGTAGGTAAAATTGGATTTTCTTTTGCATAAGATATGTTGTAGCAAACAACACCTTTATCTTTAATTACTCTTGAAAGTTCTTTAAATTCATCAGTTCTTACTTCAAGATAATCATTTTCACTTAATCCATCCATTTCAGAATATCCATTATTGTAATAACAATCACTTCTTTCGGTATTGATATTATATGGTGGTGATGTGATTACACCATCAACAGACTTGTCTTTAAGTCTTTTTAATGTAATCTTGCAATTTTCGTTATAAATCATATATTTGAATTTTTCAAATTAATTTTGCCACCGCTCAAAAAAGAAAAGAAAAAAGGTTCAGTTCTATTAATTAAGTTTAGGCGTTTAAAGTCGCACCAGTAGGTAACACGTAATATAAAAAATACTTTGTACCTCGTACATTTTCATATTACCATACGTTATTTCTTCAACTCAAATATAGTGTCATCTAATTCCTTATCAACTATTTCATCAATCTTTTGTGATAAATTAGTAATTACATCCTGACCTTCTACAAACACACCACCTATACTTACATCCTTCTCCAACTCTTTCATTAACTGATTGAGTAGCATCTTAGGCTTCTTATTGTACAGCTTAGTTCCTTTTATTTCGTCTAACACTTCTATGAAGCTTTGTCCGTGTAGGGCTAATCTAGCTCCTATTTTAAATAAGTCGTTATCTGAGTGTCTCATAATGTTTTAAAATATTCATTAACTATATATCGCTTGAAATAAACAAATACATCATCCCTTAACACACTACTACCTTTTAGTTTAGTTGCGCTATTAACTAATTCGTCTATATTGTCTATTCTGTCTTGCCAGTATTTAGTCATTTGTTCGTTAGCTAAACTCTTATCTGCTTCATAACCCTCTACAAGTAGTTTCTTAGCGTATTCTAAGCCCTTTGACGGGTCTTTAGCTTTCTTTGGTATCTTACCTTCGGTTGTTAGTTCATTGTATGCTAATGAGCCTAAATCAAAGCAATGTCCGTTGCGTTTGAAGTAGTTATATTCTCTTTCTGTGGCGGGAATCATTATAGGTATGCTGTATTAAATTTAGGTTTATGCTTTATAATCATTAGCCTCTCTATTCTAAATATATCTTTTATGTTTTTATTTGCAATTTCAGCGCAGAACCATAATACCTCATTAAAGTCAATGTCATTATTATCGTAATGTTCTGATATTCTTTTTTTTATACACTTACTCATACCTATATAAACTAACTCACCATCTTTAAATAAGTGGTATATTCCTAATGATTCTGGAATAACCCGTTTTAGGTCGCTGTTTATTATGTCTTTTATGTTTATTGGATAACCCACCTTTAAAGAGCCGTTATAAAATGGCTTAGAGTGTCTTATTTTATAGTAATCTAACCAATCCTTACCTATAAAATCCATAATCTTATTTCCCTTTTATAAATTGCTGTGATTGTATTTCATTCTTAACTACGCTTATTGTCTGCGTAAGAGAGCGTATAATAGTATCACATACAGAATACCTATTGCTTACTTCTTTGTATTCGTTTTCTAATATGGCTATGCCTTTAATTTCTGTCTCGCAATCTCTTTCTGCGTATAACGTAGCTATTCTAGCCTTATCAGAACCCGTCAAGTCCTTTAAATATTCTATTTTCTTTTCGGTTAGGATTATTTTTAAGGCTGTTTTAGATTCGTTTAAAGCATTTCCCCTAGTGGTTTTGAGTTCCCCTAAATATGATAGTGATACAAGGTAATGGTTCTTCATAGCCTCTAACGTTTCAATAGGAACGGTATGAAGTTCTAGGGTATCTATATCTCCAAAGAGTTCCGCAGTCCTCTTTTCGTGTGTCGTTAATGTTAATTCGTAATTCATTTTCTATTGTATTTTTTTACTAATCTGCTAGCTTTAGTTTCCATTCCACAATGTTTAAGCATATCACAATACTTAATCCTTAATACGGGGTCTATCTCTAATAAATTATTTATAACCTTAACCGAGTGGGATGATGTAGAGTGGTCTTTATCAAATAAATCGCCTATAATTCTTAATGAAGCGTTTGTATTAAGTCTCAAGCAGTGCATTATCATTTGCCTAGTTTCTACAATCTCCGCCTTTCTAGTCTTAGTTTTAGTCAATAGCTTATCTCTATCTATATGGTGATGATTTTCAAAGTAAAAAAGAAGCCTATCCTTTAGTTCTAGGTAATCTTTTTTTGCATTTACTCTTTCCGCCTCGACTCCAATTTTAAGTAGCACTTGCTCGAATGGAGATAGCGACTTAGGTGTATTAATAACCTCGAACCAATCATTTGAACTAATCATACTATTTCATTTTTACTCATTAAATCTAACTTTCTGTCTATGCAGTTCTCCCATATATTCTGAGCTACCTCATACAATAATCTCTCTGTTGCAATAGGCTCATTAGAGTTAAGAATTATGTCATTAAGAAATGAAACTTTATCTCTACTAGTCCAAGTGTTAAATAATAAATCTCTTTCTTCTTCTGTTATTTGTTCCATTATACTTCCTTTAAAATGTCTTTAGTCTTCTGAAAGAACATCTCTACTCCATCTGCTTTACCTATTTCATAACCAAACTTTAGGAGTATATTAACTGTGTCATCTCCTAATTGCTCTCTTAAAGAGTCTACTACCACCATCTGTTGCGGGGATAGTTTACTTTCTATTTCTTCTTTCATAATTTTAAATATATTTTAAACAGCTAAAGACAATGCAGAAGAAGGCTCAATTAGAACCTCCTCTGCTTTGCTTGTGTAATTGTTAATCATAGATTAAAATGGGAGTGAATTATCCTCAGCTATTGGCGCTGCCGTTTGCTTCTCGAACTCCTTGTTAGGCGTACTTGCTCCACTTTGACCATCAGCCTTGAAAACTTTCCACGCAATTAGATTCACATAGTACTTACCTTTGTACTCACTGCCATTAATATTAAATGACACATCTACATCCTGACCAACCTTATTGTACTTTAGGAAATTATCTACCTTATCCTTTAGCACTTCAAACTTAACGTCTTGTGGGTAAGTATCATTCGTGGTAATCACAAATTCTACCTTTTGAAATCCAGAGTCAAACGTTTGCTTTTCTCCGATTAATTTAATCTTTCCTGTTAATTTTAAATCACTCATCTTATTATTTATTTATTTACTTGTTAATAGTTTTTCTACCGCTTTACTTACGGTGAATGTTTGTTTAATTACTTCTAATGTAGTTTTACCTTCGCTTAACGCTTTCTTTGCCCCTTCATAGCGTGGGTGAGATTCTGTTAACGCTTCTTTCTTAGGTGGCGTTTTAGTTTCCTGCTCTCCGCAAGCGTCAATATCCTTATCTGTTATTAATCCTAATGCAGCAGACAGCGAGTACCTTCTGTAATATGTTATAGCACTTCCTAGTACTTGAAACGTATTCATTTTAGCTAACTGTACGTCTTGCTGAATATGAACAGTAGACTCAATAGATTCTCCGCTTGTAACGTGGAATATAACGGTCTTTAAATCCTCTCCGTTTAGTAATTGGGTAAACCCTAGCTTATGCTTTTTCATTAATGGGTTAATCACTTTGAATATTGCCGAAAGGTCTGCGTATGAATACCCAAATCCTTGAGTTCCTTTATGGATTGGCGGAACTTCTTGCTGAAAATCAGCTAATGCTTTGTATATATTTTTCATTCTTCTAGTTTTAATTCATCATTATAATCATCTGCTCTATCGGCAGCTTCGTTTTCCTCTTCTTCACTATCAATTGTATTTCCAAATACATCCTCGTCATCGTAAGGATTAGATAGCTTGTAATCATCGTAGTTCATCTTTCTTTTATTAAATGTTCAATTACTTTCTTTCTTTTCTCTGTAAACTCACTATTAATGTAACCGTGATGCCTTGTTAGCACTTCCAATAGCTGCTCTAGCTGATGCTTCGATAGCTTGTTTAAGCTTTCCATCTTCAATCCTAAGTCGCTGTAAGTACGGTATTTCATTTGTCATTTCTCTGTATTCTGCTTCTTGTGCTTTGCGATAGAAGTATTCATCATCCATTCCATCGTAGCCAGAATTAAATTGCTCTATGTTTCTTTTAGTTAAGCTCATATCTCTAAATTTTACTCAAATATATTATTTAACTTTCTGATTGACAAGCTTTTTAACATTTATTAATGTAATCTAAATAGTATACTCATTTAACATTGATTCCAAGTAGCTCAATGCTTCCTTTTTATACTCATCTGGAGTTGGCATTAATTTCAGTAATTTTATTTTAATCTTAAGGTCATTTACTACTGATTCATTAGCTATTTCTATAAACTTTTTGTTTGTTTCGTCATCCTTAAGAACTTCCTTCCATTCGACTGAATACGTTGGTAGGATGTTCTTTTCGTAATGTATTTTTGTTAATTTTTTCATAATTATTTGTTTTAAAATGGGGCTTCCATTATTTCAATATCATCTATTATTGGGGTTGGCTCATCAAAACTTGTGTTAGCTTTTAAGGAATCATTAACTTTATCTATTGCTTGTTCTGGAGTTTCTGTTTTACCCTTGTATTGCCAGTATTTTTTTACGGGGTCAAAGCTATCCATTTGATGATAACCGCATTTATTCATATTCATAACCATTCTAAATGGGTTTCCCTTCGCAGTCATACCCCCTCCAGTTTCAGTAGATTTTATTTTCTGAACATGAACTTCTGTTATCATCCAATCAGTAGGGTGGTTAGTTAGTCTATGAACTACAATAAAGTCATCAGTCTTATTTGCCTTAATTTGACCTCCGTCAACTGAGGATTTCCAAGGCACTCTAACATACCCGTCATTATCCATATCTCTTGCCGCAAAACTACCTGCGTGGTCTGTCATCCATATACTAGAATAATTCTCTTTAAATACCCTTAGCATATTTAAAGCCTTTACGTTATGTATGTGACCAGATAACTCTAGCGGAACATCGAAACCATTAAAAGGGTCGCCAATTACACAATCAAATTCCCATCCCTCATCAAATACAATTTCTGCTCTCATTAAGAACTCTTCAACGGTGTGCATTTTTTTAGAAGTCATTATCTTAAAATGATTTTTAGTGAACTCTGAGGCTTTTGCTATCTGCTCTTCGGTAGAGTTATCTAATCGCTCACCAATATACATCTCCTTTAATTTTTTACGGACTTCTCCATCTCCATTTTCCGCTGAGTACAATAGGAACTTCTTACCATTCAGCATTGCTTGTAAGACAGCTAAATACCACATTATAAAGGATTTACCAGTATTATCTAACCCCATAAACCATACAAGAGTGTTATGTTTGAACATCCAATATTTATCTAGTTGGTTTAATCCAGTTGGTAAGCCCATTGGTAACGTTCCATTTAAAAACGATTCTTCATACCAATCCATTTCCTTTTCATCTGCTAAGAAATCATAGTTACCATCCTTTCTTTTTATAAATGTCTGAGCTTTCTCTAATTTCTTAGCCTCTTGTATAGGTCTTCTTTTTCCGTATTCGATGCCATCATCTATTGCTTTTTCTGCTCCGTTTACATCGTCTATATCTCTAGCGGAAATCTCATCTAATAAAGTCTGCTTCGCTTGCATTTCATCCAACCTACCTACCGCTATGTAGCCACCACATAGTTTAGCGGCTTTAATAAGGGTATCGTGCTTCGTGCCATCTACTGCGCTTCTAATCATTCCAGCAGCAACATCCATAATTCTATTGTTATGCTGCTCTGTCCTCGTTTGAGTAACCCTAACTGTGGCTTCGGGACTTAATTGCTTAGACCATTCTTTACTTACTGCTCTGATGAATATTTCAGGGTCGTAAGATTCGTAACATAACCTAGCTATATTTTTAGATGTAGTATCTAATTCAGGATACCTAGATACAAATGACTCATAATATTTAGTATGCTTCTCTATACTAGGTGGGCATTTAACTAAGGCTTTAATCCCATCCCCAGAGGGTGAAGTCCAACAAGCGTATATATACTCATCGTTTTTTAGCTGTTGCTTTTTGGATTCAACGTCTACATGGTCAAAATCCAAAACAAAATAAGAGCTATGTTCCGTTACCGACTCATCATCCCTCTTTGATTTATACTTCTTTCCTTTATTCTTGCCAGTTTTATATACCTTCTCTATTTCTTTAGTGCATTTACCGCTAAATATAACTGATGGTAATTTTAATTTCAAGCTAGATGTACTGCCTCCAGATTTCTTTACCTCTCTAATCTTTAGCACAGCATCCTTACTCGCTCCATTAGCTATCCTTGATAATGCGTGGTCTACTGTTATGTAGTGAGGATTCGCTATATCTATTCCGTCTTTAAATATTGTTATCATATATTAACCCATATTTCGTTTCTGTGAATACGACCTATTACACCGCCACTCACGTTAAATAATTTACCTATTTCAACTTGACTTAATTTTCCCTTTAATCTTCGTATTATCCTAACCTCAGTTTTATTTAGCTTACATTGAGAATTATCCTCACCATACATTCTCGGTGGCTTGATAAGTCCCAGCCTATATGCGTGTTCAGACTGCTCTTTATATGTAGCCCATTCTAAATTAGACTTAGTGTTATTCAGTTTATTTCCGTCTATGTGATTTACTGTTTCTTTTTTATGCGGGTTAGGGATAAACGATTCAGCAACTATTCTATGGGTTCTTAATGTTTTGAGTTTTCTTTTTTTTGGCTCTAATGGTACTGAAGTTTTTAAGTAACCATTATTTCTGTTTGTTGATTGTCTTAATATTCTATTGCTATCTATACTCTTAATTCTACCAAGATTAGATACTATATACCTACACTCAAACCCATTTATATCCTCCCACACCTCCCCTTCTAAATCTTCTAACGATAAGTTCTTCCAATGCTCCATAATAATTATAATAAAGTCGATAATCCCCCACCAAGAAGGCGTGAGACCGAAGGGTTCTCGGCAAGGAATTATCTAAATGTTTTAAGTTGAGGTCTCACGCTCTTAGGTTGCAAATATAGGTATTTAAATTAATCCTATAAATTCCGCCATCCCACAAAGGACGGTATAAATAAACCCTATAATAACTCCCCAAGCTAATGCTCCTAATGAAGCAAGCATTAACCAATATATAAATTTGTATATCATATCTCTTTTTTTAATTGTTTAAGCGTTTTAATTACTTCTTTATACTCACATATTAAATCCATTTGTTTAGCCGTTAAAGCCACTCCTAAATCGCTGTGAGCTGTTAATTCTTTTGCTCCTTGTTGTTCTAGTTCCTTCTTCACTATCTCTCCTTGCGAAATAATATCTGCCTTGTTTAAATCATTCATAATGCTAAGTATATTAAAAATAAAACCATTGAGCAAATGTAAAATGTAATTGCTATTGCTTTAAATACTGCTAATAATATATCTGTTGTTTTCATAATTCTTTTTTTAGCTTTTTAATCGTTTTATAATTTAATTGCGTTTAGTGCCTAGTTAGCAAACATTCACATTGTGGCTTTCTAACTTTATTGTTCCCATCTTATAAAATATTTATATCGTTTCTTGTGTAATTACCACTAAACTTAAACTCTTTAAAAACGTCTAATGGTATCGAACAACTATCGTTTAAAATCTTAACCATACCACCAATAGAATTTGTTAATACTGTACTAACTCTAACCCTATCTGTTTCAACTTTATTAACAAAATAAACGTTTCCACTTATTTCATTATAGTATATACCTTTTATTTCGTTTTGAGTTTTTGCTTTCGTTTCAAAAGTTTTTAACTGCTGACCACTCTCGTTAGTGGTATTGTAATAATTTTTCATTTTAATTTAATTTAAGTTTTTAATAAATTCTACTACTGCTTCGTAAGTAGCTTCCTTCTTGCACTTACTTGTATCTCCTATATAGTCATATATTTTTTTAGAGTCGTAGATACATGACCTATCTTTACTCATCTCACCTTGTTCTATAGTTACAATGACTTGATAATAAGAGCATTCGTTAAACTCATTCCAAATACATTTGATTATAAAATTGGTTTTGTACTGTCTCTCTATCTTCTCCACTACGGGCATCAGCCAATCCCATGAACTATGGTATTTTAAATCACTTTCAAGGTGTCCATCTGCTGATGAGATATAAGGATTTTTGTTTTCTCTAACATCATCAATAGTAATGACATTTACTCCCATAAAATCCGCTATAAGTCTGTTAAATGTTTTCATAAATCTATTTCTAGTGTTTCGCTGTTAATTTCTATTATTGTGTAAATTCCTTCTTCTAGTTCGTCTGATGTTAAATAAAACCTTCCTTTTTTTGATAGTTTCCTTAATGTTCCTGAGAAATTTAAAAATGGTTTCTCTATGTAAATAATTCCATCGCTCAAATACACACTAAATTCTTTTTCGAAGTTAGGATTATCATTTAACCAATCATCACAATTTTCTAGGTATATATACCAACCGTTTAAGTGTTGACCGTGTTTAGTAATTCTTGCTTTCATTTTCTCTGTGTTTTTGTTTTCTATTAATCCCAATCTCTACCACTTTGCATTAGGTACAAGCCAAAACCTTCTATTTTTTCAACCTTAGTACCAAAGTAAAATTCTCTATTATCATCAGGGCAAGTGGCTCCATAAACCTTTGGCATTACTTCCCCTAAGAATTGATATTTATTTCTTATTTCTTCTCCGTTATTCAGCATAAACCAATCACCGTTTTTTAGTTCTTGTATTTCGCATTGACTGTTTTTCATTTTAAATATTTTTAAATTCCTTACCTTATTAATAGCTTGTACCATCTTCTAAAAACTCATATTCATTTGCCTCAATTGTATCATCAATATACTCATCGCTATTCATCCAATCAAAATCATTTTGGGCAACCCTTTCATAGCTAGGTAGTGTTAAGTCTAAATTAGATACTAAGTTACTAGGGTTTTTCATAAAATCAATAATTGGCTTCATAAAATCGCAATCATAACACACGCCAGTCAAAGGACATCCTTCTATGTTATTAACTTGCTTTATGCGGGATGTTCTGCTTTTAATACAATTGTACTTATAGCTAAACCAATCTGACTTAAAGCTACCGTCATTATGCTTACTAAATACGCATTGTTCAACCCAATTATAGCTTAAATTATTTTGTATCCAAGTGTATAGTCTATGCCCACTAATGATTCCATCTATAGCCTCAAGCTCATCGTAAAGTTCCTTAGCTTTAGAATATGATGACTGTCTTTCTTCAAACCACACATCATCAAAACCTAATCCTCTCCACCAATCCCTAGCGTTTTCCTTTGCCTCATCCGATAACTCATCGAATGTAAATATTCTGTTTGTTATTGTTTCTGTTCTCATCTTGTTTTGTTTTAATTATTTACTTGCCTTGTTAATTCCCCGCCTAAAACAAAGGGACAGAACATCCCAATGTTAGACGGGTATAAACAAAACAAAAGTTATTAAATTTCTTCCTTCTCCCTTTCTAATTCAAGGTATTTTTCATATTCATCAAAATACTCTTCTATTTCGCTGGATAATTCGCTCCACTCTTCAAATAGTTTCTGTTGGTTTAATAGCGTGGCTAAAATTTCGCTATTTAAGTCGCTAGGGTCATATCCTAAATCCGATGCAAGCCCTAAACTTTCTCTCAAACTAGGGTCATGTTCCTGTAAAAACTCCATCGCTTTAGAGTAGTAAATAACATCGCTTGATTCTCTAATATAGGTATCAATAGCCTCTTCAAATTCTCCAAAGGTCATATCATCTTGATAATTATATTGAAGGTCTAATTCTGTTGTAAGCGTTCCTAAAAATTCTTTAATTGTTTTCATTTTGTTTTGTTTTAAAATTAATAATTCAAATGTATGTAATTGTTTATATATTAAAAAGTTAAATTATGTTAATAACCCGTTGCGGATGAATAAGGATAAACCTCTTCACTTGTTTCTTTATTTATAAAGCATTGTTTTGATTCGTTCAGTTCGTACCTTTCATCATCACCAATTGAATAAAAACATTCAAATTGCTCATCGTTACTATTATCGTAAAAGTCAACCGACCAACCTATAAAAAAGTAGTCAGGGTCGTTAACTTTGAATACTTGCGTGCTTGTATATCCGCCTCTAATATCAGCGCCTTGATGCAATTGAAATAAGCAATATACATCACCGTTAAAGCCTATTAATTGGTACTGAAAGTTTTGCGAAAGGTCGTTTTCGCTGTTGTAAGTGTTGTTAGCCTCACTTGAACATAAATATCCATCAGTATCTAATTCAAACGCCTCAGAAAGCACATCAAACGCATCTTGAACCCAGAAATAATCTTTGCTTAATTTACGGTTAAAGATAGCAGTAACTTCATCACATTCAAACATCGTATCCATATAAACGTGGATAGGAATAGTAGCCCCGTACTCATCTAACTTTATATCCTCATTAAAGTTTAGCTTTCTGTTTTGATTCCTTTGCCAATGCCTACCATCTTCGCCGCCGCTGTCGCACATCGCTTTGCCTGTTGACGTTTGCATTAATTTCTCAATCTTTTTTTGAATATAAGTTTTCATAATCTTTTATTTTGTTTAATTATTCAAATGTACTTTATTTGTTTTGTATGTTAGTGTTAAAAATTGTTAATTAACATCAATAGTTTCTACTCTTACAATTCTTAGTTCTCTTAAATCTTCATCTCCGATTATGCATATAGTACCGTCTATTAACTCAGCAGTACATGAATGAGGTTCATTTAAGCCTTCCATTGAATCAATGTTTGAATTAACCCATTTACAAATATTTTCATCACTTCCATTGAATATTGGAAAATCTTTTCGCCCCGTCATTTCGTCAACTAGTGTTTTCATTATTATAGTTTTTAATATTTTGCGCCTAATAAGGCTATAAAGTGTTTAACTAGGCTTAACTAAATTTAAATTAAATTCGTTTGCCACATAGTTAAGATGCTCCTGAGTAGTCATAGACCAATAGCCCAACTGCATTAAATTATCATTCTCAATTGTTGCAACGTGCGTATTGTAAATAAACACTTTTTTGTTTTCTACTCTTAAATTTTGTTTATACTTTTTCATTTTGTTTTGTTTAATTGTTTACAAAAGCAAATATTGTACATACTTGCTAACCTACCAAATTTTAATTGTTAATTTTTGTTAAATTCGCAATTCCATTTATCCATCAGTTTAATCAATCTATTTTCAGCAGACTTGAAAGTCTTTGATGTATGTACGCAAGTCCCATTGAAAAAAATTGAAAACCAATTGAATCTAGCGTTAAATTCAATTGTTCCACATCTTAAATCATCCGATAAATTTTGTTCGCACCAATTTTCGTTTGAAAACTCAAATTGAATGCCTTCTTTTAATTTTTTTTGTGTCATGACTTTATAGTTTTTATTTGTTTACGAAAGCAATACTACAACGAATATTTCAATACACAATATTTTTTAACATTCGTTAACATATAAATACCTAACTTGCTGTTATTCAGTTGGTTTATAAAATAAACTAAATTTAAACTATTCAAGTTTTAATAAAATACAAGTAAACAAAGGTTTTAAGGCTATTTAAAGCTGTTTTAAGGTTGTTTAAGGTTAACACAATGCAATTATACCAATATCAAATAAAGTATTAATAAAGGGGGTTTAAATTGGTTTTTGGTTGGTTGGTTATTGTTTATTGGGTTTGGGGTTATATAGTATATTTTCACATACACAATAGGTACAAAACAAAAAAAACTTTTACTACCTATATAAGGTCGTAACAAAAGTCAAAACTCAAAACCTTCTACAGACCAATGACAGCATAGGTTTGACGGTTTTTTTAAAATTATGCATGACTATTTTAGCCCCTTAAAAAAGTCATCGTGTCAAATAAGATAGTGAATAAGAGATATTTTAACGGGTTTAAATTTGTATCCGGTTAGAATGTATCAAGAGAAAGTTTAGCGCATAAAAAAGCCCCGTTAAATTAATAACAGGGCTGTCTTTTACTTTGTGTATGGCGCGAAATTAATCGCTTTCGTTCACTTTATTTCAATGTTCATTGTGCCTGAACACGTTCTTTTAATGAACTTAGCTTTTGCACTGAGCTATTATATACTCTTCTATACATTTCCATGGGAGCTAAGTATTCAGGGTTTTTAATATCTCTTACAAAGCGTTTAAACTTCTCCATATATAGAGACTCATCTTGTCCTAATAGTTTGCAAATTTCTTTGCAGTTGTTCTTTGCTGCTTCTCGCATCATTGATGCTGCTGTTTGTGTGTATTCATTCATAACTCTATCTATTTTTAATTATATTTTACTGTTTTGTCCTTTGTGTATGGCGCGAAATTAACCGAATATCAACCTATCAAATATAGATAATTGAAGTATAGCATCGTCTGTATAACAGTCACCTCTTTGGTACTTATAGTCTAAATACATACGCTCTACTTCGTTCTCTAATTTCTTTGGCGCTGCTTTAAGACCCTCAAAAGTAACAGTTCCTAGTAGCTCGCTTTCACATTCAGCGTCATATATGTCCATTGACCCGCCTTCTAAAATATGGTGAAACCAACGCACCGATGTACATTCGCCATACGCAACATCTACTTTTTTAGGGGTCTTATCTTTTACGTTTGCCCAATATGTTGAGCCGCCCTCAAATGCACCAATAAATGCATCTTTCAATTTTTCAATTTCTTTTACTTGTATCATATCCTATCTGTTTAAACCGTTTAATTTTGCTGTAATTACTTCTTTGTATAGGTCAGCATTAAAGATATCCCAAAACGCCTTGTATGCGTCTATTTTAGCTTCATTATAAGCATCTACCATCTTGTTTGTAGCTCGTTTGCTTTTGTACTTCAATACCTTTGTATTTGACCTGAAACCAAAGGTTAACGGATTGCCGTGTGAATTTGTCATCTTGTTTAGTATTTAATTAGTTCTAAATTAAGTTTAAATTGTAGCTATTCTCTATTTCTTTTAATTCTTTTTTCTTGCATTTAGTTTTAATGACTGCGTCATACTCAATATCATTTTCTAAACAATATCTCCTTAAACTTTGTCCGTATTCGCAAGATATAACGTTAAATTCAGTCAGCAATTTCTTTGCTGCTTGTTCGTATTGCGTGTCATATCCATATTGAAATGGCATCAAATACACTTTATCATTTACTTTGATGGTTCCTGCAAAGTAACTATTGCCGTTAACTCTGTCGCACCATTCTTTAGCTTCTATTTTTACCTTCATATTGTTTTTGTTTTTAAATTAATAATAGCGCAAATATATGTTTAACTTTAAAGATAAATAGATACATACCCTTGTTAATAAATGTTAAACGCAGTAATAGCAAGGGATACAAGGCGAATAAATAATATATACAAATGTATTAATTGATATGTCAACAATGTAGTGGTGGTGGTTAGGTTTTTGAAGTTGAAATATTGACCCACTCGGGTAATATTGAGCCGTTTTTTAGTTGGTTTGAGGCGGGCATTGAACTATTTATTATACCACACCCCTCTATACACACAAAATTTAAATTATTTTTCTTATATTTGTACCTACAAAAATATAATATATGAAAAAGAATATACCAATGTACGATAAGTACCAAGTAGATGAATTAGGAAATGTTTATAATAAGAAGAGAGGTAATGTACTAAAGCCTCAATTAAAGGGTGGTAAGTACTTATCCGTTGGAGTTAGGCATAATGAAAAGGGCAGGCACTCTCAGTATGTACATAGACTTGTTTGTCTAGCTTTTAATGGGCTACCTCCTAGCGATAGACACGAAGTTGACCATAAGGACTTTAATAGGCTTAATAATGCCTCTAGTAACTTAGAGTGGGTTACTCCAGAGGAAAATAGAAAAAGGCAGAAAGATGCTGGTTACTTATCTGGGACTAAGTATTCGTTTAGTGATTCTGACAAGAAGAATATAGTTGATATGTATGAGTCTTACCCTATAACTTATATAGCTAATCAGTATAATGTATCAAGCGCTGTTATTAAATCACTGTTGGTTGAACTAGGCGTATTTGATGGTAGGAGTAATAGGGTTATTAAGGATAAGTTTACTAATTTCTCCTATGATGAGCAGCGGGAAATTAAAAGGCTTTATTCTGAAGAGTTGGTTAGTAATACGGAAATAGCTGATATGTTTAATGTATCTCCTCCTACTATTGTACGGATAACTCGAAATATCAACTACAAAGATTGTAGGGGTAAGGTTTTTTCTAAGTCCTACGAATCTGGTAATAGCATAGAGTTTATTTCTGATAAGTATCAGATTAGTGTTGGTGCTGTTAAAAGGATTATTATTAAGTATGGTGAGCTTAGAAGTGAAGATATTTATGTTAAGCCCTATGGTATAGCAGATAAAGATGAGTTTTTAAGCTTAGTAGAAAAGAGGTACACGCTAAAAATGCTAACTGAGTATTATAATTGTGGTGACGGGGCTGTTGAAACAGCTATAAAAAGATTTGGCGCTAGGCTTAACGGCTTAGATAAAAGAAACAGAAAATACGACTATAAAGAATTGTACGAAATGAATAAGACAATGCCACAATGGAAAATAGCAGAGAAGTTAGGAACATCCCAATCTAACATAGCGATTAAGATTTCAAAATACAAGAAAGAGAATGGTATTGGTGGTCACGGTAATAAAACAAAAAAGCCCGAATAAAAATCCGAGCCTCCTTGCTGTTTGCAGCCATCAAACATTATTTATTTTTAATTGCATTAATTTTAAATCTGTATATCTTCTGTAGTATGCTATGTCATTAACACCATACAAATCTGTTGCCCAATATAAAGCTAGTTCGTGTATTTGGTTATCCGTCATATCTTTTTCTTTGTGTTACGGCAAAAATTATTTATAAAGTATTATCATTTTTATCTGATTGCGTTTTACACCACCAGAATCTAGTTCCACCGTTTTCAGAAGATGTAAGCTTAGCGTTAAGGTGGTACGTCATCATATCTCCTTTTATTGTTGGCACATAGACGGCTAAAAAGTCTGCTAAGTTCACGCTTGGCTTTATGTAAAATCCATCGTGGTTATCATAATATTCAAATTCAGCGAACTTTGTTTCGTCAACTTCAGTTAATTCCTCTACCTCTGATTCATCTTCATAGTAATCGTTATTTATAAAATCAAAGTGGTAATCATCTAGTTCTTCTTCACACATAAGGAGAATATAATCTCTATACTTAGCTCCTTTTACATTTGGATTACATTCAGTAAACATTTCTATCATACCCTTAGCATAACAGAAATTTAGGCTATGGTGAACATCTCTTATTGATTTAGGTGAGTTCTTCCAATATGCTTTTACTTTGTCTTCAAATAATTCTTTATCGTTTTTCATATCTATTTATTTTACTTTTTATTTTTCATACAGCTAAAGTAATTAATTATATCATTGATAGATGTTAAGGAGTGTTATTTTGTTTTTTATAGCCTTATGGTTTAGGTATATTTGTTTTTGAATATGGAAGATGTTAATTTAAGTACGAGTTGGTCTGATGATGATTTAGCTTCTTTATGTAGGATAGAGAATCATAAGATTGTAAGGGATAGGGACTCTAATTACAGGTGGTATCACAAGTTGGGTGGCAGTTGGGAGGTTCATAGTATATGGGTGTTTGATGATTATAGAAAGCCGTCTTCTTATTTACATTTTTGGTTAGCTATGTGGTTGAAGGAGTTGAAGCAGCGAGAATGCCGTGCTATTAGGCTAAGGACATCTAAGAATAGGAAAGCTAGGTTAATTAAGAAGAGTTTAAGGAAGGCTATGGTTAATAAGATTTTGGAGTTAAATAAATTATTTCCAGAATATTCTAAGCAGGAGTTGGCGAATGAGTTGGATGTTAGCTTAAGTACGGTGCAAAGAGCCTTAAGGGGGCGAAACAAAAAAGCCCAGTAGTTAACCGAGCTTTCTGTTGTTTTCATTTCTTAAACTATTTTTCGTATTATTATCGTATCTTATCGTATCGCTACCATATCCACCAAGACTTACCATCCTCTAGTTCATTCTTTAAATCTTTATTCTGCGCTTCTAATATGCGGATTTTGTCATTAAGGTTAGATTCTTCAGATTTAAATTTACACTCAATTTCATTAAAATGACATTCTAAGTTATTTTTAATTTCCTCTACCTCTTCAGTAGCACCTTCTTCATTAAGTGCTATTATTATATCTAAGCCCCGTATAGCTGTTACGTCATCTACTTCTTTGACAGCGGACATATCAACACAGCATTTCTTATGTAGTCGTATTTTACCCCATCCTGCGAGTTCTATGGTGTATTTAATGTTATCTATCTCAATTTCATCTCCTACGGAGTATAATATGTCTTTGTGTAGTTTCATAATTCAAATGTATTAATGTTCCTTAACCAATTTCCCCTGTCGGGTAAAATGGTTGTTAAACTTTATCTAACAGCCGCCAAAAGAAACATTAAAGCGTTTCTTAGAAGGGTGTTATAGGTAATAAAATTTAATACCTACTTTGTTTAGTGTTTTTCTATTATATAATCAAGTTCTTGTTTGTGAACCTTATCTATTTTTCCAATAACAAATGCCCATAAAGTACACCAAACAATTGTGCTTACTGCAAATCCAACCATTATTCCTTTCCAATAATTATTTTCTTTATTCATATTCCGTAAATTTTACATACCTATAAAAAAGTGTATAAGTAATGTGGCTAAATAAGTTTATCTGTAAGTTGAAAATAAGAGCAAAGCCACACTACTCATACACAAACCGTTACCTCCGCTTCATTCTGCTTGCGCCATTAGCATCAAGAGATATAACGTTACACTTCTTAGGTATAATACCCGAATCGCTGATTTGCTTCCAGCCACCCTTTACTTTCTCGTATATATCTAAGCCTATTTTAGCCCGTTTAACACCTTCTAGTGTTTCTGAGTAAGAAGAATAATCCGCAGCATCCATTAAGTCTTGGAGCGTACTGTTTCTAATCAATTTTGTTTTCATAATTATTTATTTACAAAGCATTAATCTATCAAACCCAATGGCAAACCCAATTCCTTTATCATAAGAACCACCTCCGCATATCTGTTCTTGCGCTCCTAGTTGCTTACAGCGTAATTCAAAGCCATTATCTGTATAATAGTCCAATCCCCTTGTTACGGAATAATCTATCGTTATATCCTTTGTTTGAAGTTCACAAAGTTCTTTAGATATGTCTATTAATTCTTCTTTTATTAAATCAGTAGATGGGTTTATTACTTCGCAACCGAACTGCCAAAATTCTCTGTATCTGCCCCTTTGCGGTTTTTCGTATCTCCAGCATTTCTCAAAATACCAAACTCTTATTTCTTTTTTAGCTTGCCAAAAATGATTAGCAATTAATTGAACGGTAGCCGTTGCCTCTGGGCGTAAGCATACATTCCTTGCTTTTTTATCTGGAAACACCCACATTTGATTAAGCACTTCTTTCCCTGCTTTGTCTATGTATATTTCAGACGGCTCTATGCTAGGCAGTTGTATTCCTTGAAACCCGTAAGACTCAACGGTAGCTATCATTTTATTTAATAGCGTGTATCTATCTCTTACCTCATCCCCGAAAAGTATTCGAGTGCCTTTAGCTTGTTTTTCTATCTTATATTCCATTATAATATCTTTATACATTTACGATTATCTCTACCATACCACAGATAAACATTCCTACCGAAGTCTATTCTAGGTCTTTCTCTGTATTCAACTATACATACAGCTAACAGTACTAAGAAAACCATATCTTTCATATCTACTTAAATATTCTTTCAAAAGCTGTTTTACTTGATAAGCTGTCTATTGGCTCTGACGGTATAAACACAAAGTGAGTTTTATCTTCTGATTCTATAAAGAACCCAACAAAATCTTCTTCGTCAGGGTAAAAATAAACCTCTCCCTTGTAATCCTTAGCTTTCTTTAAGCCTAAATCTTCTATAATGTATCTCTTATCCATTCTATTTAATTATTTATCGTTTAATTCTTCTGCTAATTCTATTATTCCGTTATCTACTGTCTGCTTATGAAATCCACTTCCGTAAAGCATTGAAACAACAGCGTCTAATACTTCTTGTATAGATACATCTTCGTGGTCTAATTCAACGGAAATTTTCTTACCGTAACCCTCATATGTTATTTTAGTCGTTCCCATCTTAATTATTTAGTGAACTACCCACACACGTCACTACTAATGCAGTGGGGTCTATTTCTATGTTATCTATTTGTATCATATACCCAACAGTTATTTTTTAAAAAAAGAAATTGAAATTTTAAGCATCCATATCCATATTCAATATGAAAAAGGCTTCTGTTTTGGTTTTTGTAATCAAAAGATAGCAGCGTAAACCAAAACGCATCTCCATCTATAAATAATTCAAGTGTTTTTATTTCCATAATTCAAATGTATTAATATTATCTATTCGTTAATGTTAAAAAGAGTTAAAATTGAAACATTAAAACGCACCTTATGCAATGCGTTAATTCTTTATCTCTGGCTTCAACAAATCAGTAAGTAGTTTACCGTATTCCACTTGCTGAAACAGTAATTCATTTTCTTCATCACAGAAGGATAATTCTGTTTCATAATATTCTAGCATTGATATAAGGTATTCCATAACCGTTCTAGTAGGGTCTGTATAATCTTCTGTGTTTATATTTATTTGTTCTCCGTTGTTTAAAAATAGTGAAAATTCCATATATCAAATATAGACTTTTTGTTTAGGCGGATATTATTGACTAATAATTATATTTAGCCATAATTCTTCACTTATTTAAAATATTAGAGATAAAATCAAATAATGGCTTTACTTCTTTTATGTTTATGCTTATTGAGTTATGGTGTCTGTTTTCGCCTACTGTAACCTCGTCAAACGTAATCGTATGAGGCTTACCATCTAAATACATAGCAGAACATATTACATCGCTAGAAACGCCTTTAACCTCAATCCATTTAGAAGTGTATCTATCCGTATTACTATCCTTACTGAATATTAAGTCTAGTTCAGCTTTAGTTTTTAATGTTTGAAGGTTATCTTCTTTTTCCATAATTCTTTATTTAAGGCAAACATAAATAAAACATCCTAACGTAAAGGTTAATAGAAGTTAATCCTTCTTATATAGCTTCATTTTACTTCTAACTTTTTTTAAATCATCATTTGGAGTTATATATGATAAATAAAAGAATCCTCCGTTCACTTGCTTAGTTAGCTTACTAAACTTATTGGGTTCTGCTGTTAAATACGCCATTGTTTCTGTTAATCTTCCCATTGTTTTAATATTTAATTATTATACATTTTAATTCGATATACACTAGTTCCATATAATCTTTTGTTTAATTCGCTGTTATTAAAATGGTAGCATAAAGTAATATGATTCTTCTTGATTATACAAAACTTCTGTTGAAGAATTAAATTCATTTAATAAATGATTAGGTACTTCTGTTTTTGGTATGCGCTGACCTTGCTTAAGCTTAAAAAGAAAAAAAGAAAAATCTAACTGCTCTTTTTCTTCTTTTTCTTTTTTGTTTTCTTTCTTTTTATTAAGTGTAACGTTCTTTCTTTGTAGTGTCCTGTTATCCGCATCCCGTTTATCCGCATCCCGAAAACCCGCACGCGGTGAATCTGCCTTGGTTGTAGAGCGTTTTACCATAAATTCTTCAATGGTTTGACTTTCGTAGTAAGCCATATAATTTTTCCCGTTAAACCTCCCATCGGAAGCCCTCATTTCAACTTCAATAATAAAGCCTTTTTCTTTCAAGGACTTAAACGCATTTCTGACAGCGGTTTTCCCTTCTCCGCAAAAAGCGGGAAGCTGACTTATGTGTAATGTCCAGTTTTCGGGTAATGACATTATTATCAATAACAGACCCTTCTCCTTCATTGACATTTTCGGATTTCTAGCTATTGAGTTATGTATTCTAACAAACTCGTCAGTAAATTTAGCTTTTACAATGTTTCCTGTTTTCATAAATTATTATGTATAAAAAAATCCTTCACGCTTTCGGCTGTGCAGAGCCTACTAACGGAAGGATTTTAAATATTTTCTAACGACTGCACTCGTTGTTAATGCAAACATAAACATTTTTTTTATTATACAAAAAAAGTAAAAGAGATAAAAAAAAGAAAAAAACATATAGCAGATGAATGAATATTCCATCATTAACTAAAAAAACAGCTATTAATGTAGCATATAAGCGACAATTTCAATCAAAATACAGCAGTTAAATTTAATATCTATCATTATTTAAGTATATTTTTTTTAACGGTATCGTACCAGTGCGTTAAGGGTTTGGATATTACCTTAACTTAGACGAAGACAACAGTTCAGCAACGAACATTGTTATTATTTTTATTATTTTTAGTATCTTTGCCTTAAACCAATTTTTATGTCTGCAAATAGTTCAATAACCAACTTAACTCTAACTAACGGAGAAACAAAGCGAATATCAACCTTTTCAATAGAAAGCGTAATAGATACAGGAACATATAGAGTTGTTAAAACTTTTCTACCTACAAACAGATATAGGTCTTCAGATTCTTTAGCGGCTATAAAAGCTGAATCTGGCAGTTTGTTTTCTGCAACAGAAGGTGGCGTGAGTATATTATTAAGCTCTTTAATTATAGAAAATATCATTGATTTTAATGGTGTTTGTCAGATAATATTACAAGGAGGAAGGAAAATAACTTTAGATGAAACTGTTTCTGTTATAGAGGCTAGGATTGATGCTTTAGGAGCTAATGCCGCATTAGACCAAACAGAACAAACTTCTATTTTCATTAAAGCACCAGAGGACGGAACAGAAAAAGTAATTTTAAAAGCAGCATACCCATTTACAATAACAGAAGTAACTACAATTTCAACAAGTGGAACTTGTACGCTTGCGGTATCAATAAACGCAACTGCATTAGGAGGTAGTTCAAATTCTGTTAGCACATCTGAGGTTAGTCAAGCACATTCAACGGACAATTCCGTTGCGATAGGAGATGATGTTAGCATTTCAATATCAAGTAATGCTAGTTGTGAGAATTTAAGTATTTCATTAACGGGCGTAAGAACTTTAGCTTAATGAGATATATTAGATTATAATCATCGGTAACAACTCCTATTTTACTGGACTTTTTTCCTAATGCGGAAGTAGCTTATTAATTAAGACTATTAAGGAGGCTCTAAGATAACGGTAGAAGAAAGGGAAACATAGCGTTAATGTCGCTTATATTATTTATTTTTGCTGTTAAATGATAAAAGACGACAGTAAAATATTTCTACTAGATAAGCTATTACAAACGGGGCTTATATTTAAAGACATTAAAGTGCTGCTTAGTTTACCTAAAACTACTAGCACAAACGAAATACGGGAGATATTATCAGCACCTCTATACAGACTAAACATAAGTCAAGTGATAGCTATTGCATTAGCTTTAAATAAATCCCCTTCATACGTTATTGATGCAGCGCAATTTGGCGGTAAAGACTTAATACAGATGGATGAGAAGTCTTACAATATGTGGATACATAGACTAGGAACAGAGCCATTAGAGTCAGACGTAAGAAGAAACCTATCTTGGGCTATGGGAAAAGGTATTGACGTACAAGAAATGATATTAGAATACCTAGACAACCACCCCGAAAAAAGAATGAGAAGGCTAAAGATTAACCCCTACCAATATAAACTAGCAAAAGAAAGAGAAGAAGCTAAATAGATAAGTCTTGCTCAATTAAAGCCTTGTAAGCAGGAACACCCTTCCATTGTTCTTCATAACTCTCATTATCCTTTTGAATAAATATAATGTATCTAGGAGTGTTGGTATTTATGAAGTGTAGTTCGTCAAATGTTATTCTTGTAACCGTAGCACTCATAGAGCGTATATGCTGACCAGCGGTAAATGTAAACGTTCTAATATCCCCACCATTATACTTATCGTAAGATATAGAGCGTATTTTACTAAAAATTAATTCATCCATAATGTATTTCGATTGATTTTACTTATATATTTGTGGAAACAAAAATACAAAATGTACAAGTAATGGATTCGTTAAGTAAAATGTTAAATCGGTTAAGACCTAATAATCCGCTATTCAAAGAGCAACTTATATCTATAACATCCGTTTATTGCGATGCTTTTGATTCAGATACAGTGATGCGTCATTTAGCTGAAGGAACTTTGCGAGAAGAAAAGAACGGAGATGGCATAGCATATATTCCTTGCATTGAATACTCAAAAGATTTAAACGACTATATATACCCAACTGAAATTATAATAGGAGATGATATTGTAATTCCATTTCCGCAAGACATAGAGGAATTTAGGTCAATGTGTTTAGCACACGGAATAAAAGTAAGGTTAAATAATCAGACAGCACAAAAACTATTTAGATAATGGGATATTATACAGACGACCAAGATAGAGAGGATATAGACGCTTTATTACACGAAATGCACATAGCATCCGATTTAGGTAAAACGGCTACAAAACACGAGATAAAGCAGTCTATTTTAGAGAAGGATAGACTAGAGAAAGCTATCAAAGAAATAGACGAGGAGTTTTATAAAGAAATATGTCCTTATGAATAAAGTATTATCTTTGTAGCATCGCACCAAGAAAGAAACCATATAGCCAATTAAGTGATAGCGCAAAGTATTACAGAAATTCTAAAAAAGCTAGAAGGGTTAAGGCGGCTAAGGATAAGGAGATAAATTCTCGTCCTGAGCAAAAGAAAAAAAGAGCCGAACTATCAAAAGCTAGAAGAAAGCGAAACATTGTAAGTAAAGATACGGGTGATTTAAGCCATACAAAGAACGGACTAAGATTAAAGTCCGTAAAAGCTAACAGGGGAAGTAAGAGCGATACAAAAGGCGATAAAAACGCTAGAGGCGGTAAAGCCAAGAAAAGAAAAATAGTTAAAAAATAATATTACCTTTGTAAAAAGAAAACTAAACCAAAAGAAATGAAAAAAATTATAGCATTATTTATATTAGCGATTAGCACATCATTTGTATTCGCACAAGAAAAGGCAATGGTACTTGTATCATTCGCAAGTAGCGACACAATCGCAACTGTAATGGAAGGTGATATTTATAAAGTAACACCTCAAACGGGAGATACAACTTCAGAAGTAAAGTATTTTTACAGAGGTCAGAGAAAATCAGCAATCATTAATGTAGAAGATTCGTTGTTTTCAACATACGGAACTCAATTGCTAGAAGGAACTGGATTAGGCTTTGTAATTAATGTAAATCAAATTACGGGAGTAGTTAGAGTAAGCGATACGGCTTGTACGTTATTTTACAGTGAAGGCAATCAAGATAAGCGATACGAACTAAGCATAAGCGTAGGCGAATTTAGAGCCTTAGTAAACGCTCTATAATAAAGAACATCTTTTTTCATGTTATCTAAGAAGCCCCTGCCATAATCGGGGGTTTTTTTGTTTATATTTGTTAAAACTTTAATTTAATAGATATGACAGACAAGAAAGAGCGAGAAGCTAATATGGCTTATCAGCAATTAGCGCAAGGCGCACAGCAAGAATTTCAAGCAGAATTACAAAAAGCATCAGCATTAGAGGGTTCTTATAGATTTGCATTAGACTTAGCTATTCGAGCAGGAGTAACAGAACCTAACGAATTAATAGAGTTCGCAGATACAATTGTAGCTAAGACAGATTCATTTTCTGCTGTAAATTATCACGCACCAGAACCAACGGTAAAACCACCTAGCAATCTTATATTGCCAAATGCTTAAAGGAGGCATTTTAAACTACATCGCTGTAAAAGTAGACGATGATAAGGCTAATATGTTAAACGGGCTTATAATCGACTCTAATTGGGGTCACGAGGGTAAGCATATGACACACGATGGCATTGTCGTAGAAAACTCAACAAAGTTAGATGTAGAACTTAACGGTAAGATTTGGTTTGACCATAGAATGTGTTGGCTAGATGACAGAAAGTTTTCTAGCGAAGATTGGAATGGTACAACTGAAAAAGGTATATTCTATTATCTTTTACGAGACTCAGAATACGTTCAGTATGTAAGAGCGATAAACGAAGTGCCTACGAATGGTTTTGTAGGTATTAAGAAACTGCCTAAGAAAGAAACTACCGATAGCGGTATATATATTCCGCAAACCGTAGAGCAGCCTAATGACAGGGGTATAATCGTAATTGATTGCTACGGCTTAAAGAAAGGTGATACCATAATCTACGCAGAGGATAACGACTATCCATCAGACCAATTTGAAGGTGAGTGGATGCAAGTAGACGGTAAGGATGTTATATTCACACATTCTAGCTATATTTTTGCTGTAATCAATGGGGATGAATTGATTTCTTTTGGTGATTGGATTATAATGGAAGCTATGGATGATGACGAAGAGTGGGTGGACTTTAACGGCATTTATTTACCTAGAAAAGAAAAGGTAACAAAAGGCTTAGGTAAGGTAGTATATTCAAACGCATATAAGAAAGACACGCAGCTTATTTATATGAAGCGAGGGTATAACTCATTTGAGTTTAACGGCAACAAGTATTACGCTGTAAAAGAAGCTAACGTACTAGCAGAATTATGAAGAATAAGGACATAGATAAACTTGATTTGGTAGAGGCTAAACGGATATTGAAAAAGGTATTCGATAGCCCTCTACTGAATGTTTATATATCTATGAAGAAGCAAGTAGATGATATTACTTCTCAAATAGAAAACACTCCCATTGTATTCGGTCAAGATTCCGATGAATTTAATGAGTTTATTAAGTGGGGAGATAAAGTTCAAAAGCTAACAGACTTAATCTACGACCTAGAAAAAAAGATTGACCCAACAGAACTAGCTAGAGCAAAGAGGGCTAGATTAAAACCAAGCGAATTAAAACCAGAGTTCTATGCCCAACAAAGAAAAGACAAGTAAGGGCATAGAGGAATGTCACGAAATTTACTATGATTTCCAAACAAACATACGAGTAGGTGACTATGATTATGTAAGACCCGACCCGCCAGATGTTGGCGATGTATTTAATTTTGGTTTAGAGAAGGATGATAGAAAGTTTCCGCTACACGATAGGGATATAATAGACACGCTATCCGAAAGCGAATTAATAGAATTTGTAGCAGAAGAACAGCGAAGGCTAGACGAGGGCATACACTTCTATAATGGCAACCAACTAGAATATGTAACGGGTAAGCATTACTTTATGCTTCAATGGTGGATAATACCATCCGTTAATGATGGCACATACACAACTCCAGATTTCATTGATGCACAGAGAGATACCTTCTACCATTGGGATTGTACAGAGAAGGACAAAAGTTCATTGGGTGCGGTTTGGGGGACTTGTAGAAGATTCGGGAAAGCTCTATGTGTAGATACAGATATTCCAACTCCTAACGGATTCGTGAAAATGAAAGACTTAGAGGTTGGTGATAAGGTATTTGATGAGAATGGTAAGCCTTGCAATATCACTTACGTTACAGGACTTCAAGTGGAAAGGGTTGTTAATCGAGTGTGGTTTGATGATGGCACTTACTTGGATGCAGACGATGACCACCAATGGGAAGTAATGACATATAACTGTCGTAGAGGAAGGGGTAAAAAAAACAAAGGAAGTTCAGATGTTTTAACCACAAAGCAAATGAAGCAGATGCCACTAATGGTTTATAGTCGTGAAAGGAACTTTCATATAAAAATATCAAAACCCACCGAATATAAGTACAAGAATTTACCAATAGACCCTTATCTTTTTGGATATTGGTTAGGAGACGGGGGTTCGTATAACTCTAAGATACATTGTGGAGAACTTGATTTACATAATATAACTGAATATTTAGATGATTTAGGAATAAATTATGTTTCAAAAAAATGCAGAACAGATTATGAGGTAACGCTTCTTGGGACGTATAAATCCACTAATAAATTAGGTCAATTCACCGCAACAGATGGGATGCTTTCTAAACTAAAGAAACTTGGATTCATAAAAAAGAATAGTGCAGACGATAGAAGCAAAAAAATACCAGAAATATATAAACACTCATCAATAAGTCAGCGCCAAGAACTTATTAGGGGATTAATGGACTCGGATGGGAGTATAGGGAAAAACGGAAAGAGTATTGAAATTACACAGAAAAGCAAAGCCTTATCGGATGATATAGCGGAAGTTTTAAGGTCTTTAGGCGAAAAATGTGTAATTGAAACTAAGATAGCTACAATGAGACGTAGTGATGACTCTATGTATAGATGCGAGGTTTACCGTATAAACACAATGACTAAGTTCAATCCATTTCGATTAAAAAGAAAGTCAGAGAGATGGCACTACCCTAAATCTAAAAGAAGGTTTGTAAAAAGCATAGAAAAGATAGAGGTAATAGACAGTAAGCCTGTGAAGTGCATATCAGTGGATTCTAAGAATAGCTTATATTTAGCTGGAAAATCATATACTGTAACACATAATACATCTGTTGGCGGGGCTATATGCTATACAACAGCAATGATGTTAGAGGGTGCTAAGTGCGCTATACAATCTAAAACAAATAAAGATGCCGTAGAGGTATTCTTAAAAATACAAGAATCTTGGCAACGTCTACCAGACTTCTTTAAGCCTATTGATACGGGTGAAACAAAAAGAAGTAACGCTATATATTTTACCGCACCACAAAAGAAAAGTTCTAAGGGCGAAGTAAAGGAATACCAATATGTATTAGACTCTTGGATTAAGCCGTTCCCCGCTAACAATATGGCTCAAGATGGATTAGGGTTTAGATTTGGGTACTACGATGAGGAAGGAAAGGTAGAGAAAGGTGTAGCAGAAGTAGATGAGCGTTGGGAGGTAAACTCTAAATGCTTTATGTCTAGGGATAAGGTGGTAGGTAAGTCCTTGCATACTACAACCGTAGAGGATATGGAGAGATTTGGGGGTGCTAGATTTAAAAAGATTTGGGATAACTCAAATGTTAAGACATTAGACCCTTTACTTGGTAGAACTATAAGTGGATTAAGAAAACTCTTTATACCTGCTGATTACGGGTATAAGGTTGATGAGTGGGGGTATTCAGACAGAGAGTACGCTAGAAGGTTTCACGAAGCTGAAATGGCTAGATTAAGTGGCTCTGAGCTTATATCATACAGAAGGAAATATCCATTAAGAGAATCTGATATGTGGTTAATGGAATCAACAGCAAGTCCTTGGGCGTTAGCTAAGATACAGCAGCAATCACAATATAACGAAGATGAAGGTATTTACGCAGAAAACAGACGAGGTAACTTCTATTGGAAAAACGGAGAAGAAAACGAAGTAGGCTTTCAAGAAGACAAGGAAAACGGTAGATGGACTGTTGCATGGATGCCGCCAACAGAAGATAGAAACCAATACAGAATATCAGAATACGGTAGAGAACCAACAAGAGAACACGTTAGAATAGGCATTGACCCTACAAACCTTAAAGCACCCGTAGTAGGAAGCGGCTCTGATAACGCAGCTTACGCAGTTCTTGATATAGGTTATATGGGAAATAAAACACCTAAAGCTGTATGCGAATATCTATACAGACAAGACCACCCAACGGATTTTGCAGAGGATATGAGAATGATGGCTGTATTCTATTCAGCTAGAGTGTTCGTAGAGAATAACGCAGGGTCAGTATTGATTCGTCATTTCGAGAATAAACGATGTGAAGAATACTTAATGTACAACGAACTAGAGAAAGACCAAAAGAAAAAGTTTAAAGAGAGAGGCTTTTATAACGCAACTAATGGAGGAATACGAGAGAACCTAGTAAACGTTACTAGAGCGCATATTGTAGATGATATAGGTTATATTGAATTAGACCAAACGGGTAGCCCTGCTTACGGCTCAATGCCATTCCCTAACCTAATAGAAGATTTACAAGATTTCGAGGTAGACAATTGGACTCCCTACGATGCAACGGTGGCATATATGATAGCAATACTAGCGTGTAAAATGAGTAGAATGAATATAGATACGTCAGAATTATCAGCTCCCGCAGACTTTAATGTAATGAGTTTTCATAAAATATATAAGGTTAAATAACTTTATAGTTAATTAATCTTAATTTTAGTATCTTTGTAAAAAGAAATTCAGCAACTTGGATAATATAAAAGCTCAAAAATCCTTTAGAGGATTCCCAAACCCATTTGATTCTGAAGAGAAGAAAGCTACACGAGAGTATGGTCTAGCTTATCTTAGGGCTATGTGGGGTGAGCATAGTAATGATGCTAATAACTTTTTCGACCAAAGAAAGAAGTTTGTTACTTTACGGAACTTTGCTATGGGTACGCCTTCAATTGAGGAGTATAAAGACAGAGATACTTTAGAAGATGGTAATACATCATTATTATCTAAAGATTTCACTCCCGCAGCAGCAGGGGTATTAAAGAACCTAATCAACATTTCTTCTAACAAGCTAATAGACAGACCTTACGATGTAATTGCTACGGCAATAGACAAAGACAGCACAGATAAGTTAGATAACCGAATGAAAGAGATGTTCGGTAAGGTTAAGATTAAAGCCGCTATCGCTAAGATGGAAGCGCAAGGTCAAGACACATCGGGCTTAGACAAGATAAAAGAAGAGGTAAAAGACGCTCCAGACACAATAGACGAAGTACAATTTGATGCAGAATTAAATTGGAAAACAGAAGAAGAAGAGTCTATTGAAAATGGAATACGATATGTTTACGCAAACAATAGTTTCGAGGAAATAAAGAAAACTATATCAAGGGATTTGCACGTTTTAGACAGCGCAGGAACTTGGACTAGGTTCGATAGAAACGGTAACATTATAACAGAAGCAATAGACAGAAAAAACTTAATATACTCTTATTTCACTAAGCCAGACGCATCAGACGCAACCTATGTAGGCATAGTGCTAGAGATGACTATAAATGAACTAAGACAACGTTCAAACGGAGAGTTATCAGAATCAGAACTATTTGACATAGCAAAGAGATATGCAGGAAATAAAGGAAGCGTATCTAATCAGAGTTGGTCATTTGGTTCTTACTACCAAGAAGGGATAACTTCAAATGAATATGATAACTTTAATGTTCTTGTTATGTTTGGGCAATTCAAGTCTGAAAACCACAAGGTATGGAGAGAGAAAAAGTCTAAGAAGGGAAATAGCGTATCATTTGATAAAGTACCTAGTAATTACACAGAGTATTACGAGGATGAAGAAGGAAAGAAAGTTAAGAAAAGAGGCGTAACAGAAGTAATCAGAAAGTCTGTTATAGACATTTACGAAGGCTACTTAGTATGTGATACAAATAAATGTTTCGGGTACAAAAAGAAAAACGACATAGTAAGACGCATTAAGGACAAGGTAATTGACACTAATGCAGAATTTGACTTAGTGTTCTACACGCCTAACGTACAAGATACTATGAGTCAAGGGATGACTGAATCAATGATTCCTTATGTACGTCAAATGATTAATATAGAGCAAAAGATACAGCACTTAATTAGTCAGGCAAGACCAAAGAACGTTGCAATAGATATTTCCGCCCTACAAGGGGTTACATCTGGAATGGGTAGCGGTTTGGTAGACGATAAGGGACTAGCAGAGATTTACGATAAGACGGGTAGAATATACTACCGCTCTCACGATAAGAATGGTAGACCTCAAACACTAACGGGTCAACCACCTATAAAAGAATTAGAAAACGGATTATCATCAGACGTAGAGAGATTAGTAGGCATATACAATCATTGGGTATCTCAAATGTATCAAGTGAGTGGTATTAACCCTACAATAGATGGAACAGCAGCAGCTAAAGGCGCATTAGTAGGCGTAGAAGAAAAGAGAGAATCTGCTTATAACTCCGCAACAAAACAACTTACAGACGCATACACTAATATCATAGAGCGTACATCAGATAGGATAGCCTTAATGATTAAGCATAATATAGCTAGAGGCATAAAAGTTAACGGCTATAAAATGGCTATGGGTAGCTTGCGAGTAGAGGTGCTTAAAGCAAGTAAAGAACTTACAAATGCTGAATTAGGCATATCAATTAAGTTTAAGCCGTCAGAACAACAAAAAGCATTGTTTGAAGAGTCTGTTAAAATTGCGATACAACAAGGGCAAATATCAGTGGCAGAAGCTAATAGGTCAAGAGAGGTATTAGAAGCGGGAAGCTATAAAGCAGCTAACGAATATCTAGCTAGAGCGGCAGACAAGTTTATGCAGAAGGCGCACCAACGCTCTATTGAATTACAGCAAGCTAATGGTCAAATTCAGATTCAAAGTAATCAAGCGGCAAAAGCAGCAGACTTAGAATTAATGAAAATAGAGCATAGTTTCGCTATGCAAAAAATGCAAACTGAGTATCAATTTAAGGCTGAGTTAGAGAAAGTAAAAGCAGGAGAAGTAAGATTAGGAACTGTTTTAAAGGGTGAAGTAGACCAAGACTTGATAAAAACAAGTATGAACACAAACGCAGAAACAGAGGTATTAAACAACACCCCTAGCGGCTCACCATCTTCTTCATTAACATCTACTCCTAGCTCTACGCCTAGCGGTGGTGGCGGTAAGAGGGGAATACCACAGCCTTTAAGAAGCACACCTAGACCAGCAGATGACGCACAGAAAAGAGCCGCATCAACGGGTCAAACACAGGCTTAGGTTTTTGTTAAAAAATCTTATTAATTTTGTATATATCAATTTAATTTATTATGGACGGAATAGAAATAAACACTAGCTTAGGAAAAAGCAAGGACGAATATAGTTCTTTGAAATCAGAAGAGGTTGCACAAGAAGCAACTGAAGTAGTAGAAAACGAAACTCCCGTTGCACAAACGGAAGAACCTATAAAAGATGCGATAGTGGAAGAAGCTGTCGTAGAAGATAACGTGTCCCAACCTCCATCGGTTGAGGAGCAAGCACCAGAACTAAATGAAGATTTGGTGCGCTCTAAAGCCAAAGACTTAGGTTATTTAACACAAGAAGACTTCGAGGCTCAAAAGCAAGAATGGTTAGAATCACAATCAAATGTAACAGAAGAAAGTGATTTTATTAAGAGAGCAAGAGAGTTAGAAGCGCAAGGTTACGACTTAAATGACAACAGCTATTGGTCTTTAACAACTAAAGATTACAATAAGTATAACTTGAATGATGTAAACCAAGCATTAGACGTTGTGTTAGAGGGGTATAAATTAGACTTTCCTAATGTATCAGAGGAGAAGCTAAGAGCTAAGTTAGAGAATGATTATGACGCTTTGTATGACGAAGATTTTTCGGCAGAGGACAGAGAGCATAAACGAGCAAAAGCTGACTTAGACATAAAGGCTGAAACTTACTTAGGTAAGCTAAAAGAAAGACAAGAAAATGCAAAGCCACCTATGAATCCGCAGGATGAACAAAGGATAACGGCTCAAGAAGAAGAAAAAAGGCTACAAACTTTCCTTCCAAAAGCGGAAAGACAGTTTAAGGCAAAGGTTAATGATTACTTTAATAAGAATAGTGCTTACGATATTAAAGTAGGGGATGACGTAATACAATACGAGTTCTCAAAAGAAAATGTAAGCACATTGAATGAAGCTTTAGGAAATATCTTTAAGAATGACTTCAGATTATTAATTGACGAAAACGGCTCTATAGAAAATCGTGTTAAGGACGAAGGTTTAGCAGTCACAGTCGAGAATTTAATTTGGCAAAACCCAGAGTTAAGGTCTGGTATTCACAAGAAGATGTTGGAGCATAATTCAGCTAAGAATAAGAAAGAAGCGGTTAATGACTTAACTAATGCCTCTTTGCCCGAAACCACAGCCAAACCAAATGAGGTAGCTAAGGATAGGAACGCAGACGCATATAGAAAAGCCCATATACCGACAATTATGTAAAACAATTTTTTTAAACAATAAAAATGGGATTTAATACAACACCAGCAACTACAGCGAATTACACAAACAACACATACGTTGATTCGCTTGCATTGACATACGACCAGTCGATTCGTAAACCAAACATCGACCCAACTTTAGTTAATCCTTTCGGAAACCAGATGATTTCTGGATTTTGTGAGATGACTATGGCTATGAACGGAATCAAGAACAACGAGTATATTCACGTTGAGTCTGATTATATTAAGGAAGTAGTAAAACTAGCAGGAGCAGAATCAGCAGGTTCAGCAGGAGCTTCAGTTACTCATACAATTGCAACAGCTTATAAGTGGGATGCCGCTAATAACGGTGGAGCTTATGTACAAACTGGAAACACAACTACTTACCCTGTAAGAGTGAATGACGTATTAATGTTCCCTAACCGAGTAAAAGGTTTGGTTACGGGTGTGTCAGGAGCGGATTACGATGTAATTCCTTTGAATCCAACAGATGCTATTCCAGCAGTAGCAACTACTGATACTATTATAATCGCTTACAACTTAATGGGTGAGGCTTCTTCTCAAAGAACTTCTTCTAGTAAGACTGTATTTGAATATAAGAATACAATCCAAACTCTAAGAAACGACCACAAAGTAACAGACAGAGAAACTGCTACTGAAACTTGGTTCGAGAACTTAGGTAAAGATGGTAACTCTAGCGGATGGTACAACGAAGCTGTTTATGACGCTTACAAAGTACTTATGGTAGAATTAGAGCAGTCTATGTTGATTGGCGACCAAGTAACTAACACTACTTTGGCTGACACATCAGGATTTGGAACTGTATTAGGAAGTCAAGGTCTTATTCCTTGGATGGAAGCTTACGGAAACGTAGAGACTTACAACGTTGGTTCATTTGCTTTAGATGATTTCGATAGTTTAGCTGCTAAGTTGGTTAAATACGAAGGAAGTAGAAAAAACACAATGTGGGTTGGTCATACTCTTTCTGTTGAAATCGACAACCTTATGAGAGCTACAACTGGCTTAACAGCAGGTGGTATTTCTTACAACGGAACTCCTTCTGATTCAAGAAGTGTAGCGTTTGGATTCGGAGAAATCACTTATGGTGGATTTGCTTTCGATAAAAAACACTTATCTATCTTTGATAAGCCTTGGGGTCTAGGAGCTGAAGGACAAAAGTTCACTAATATGGGCTTAGTAATTCCTTCTGATAACGTAATCGTACCACAATTTGGTGGAGGAACATCTTCAGTACCTTCTTTAAGATTAAACTACTTAGAGACTAAAGGTTCTAATATGGGATTCCGTCAATGGGAAACAGGTGGATTGGCTCAAATACCAACATCAGATGTTGCTGAACTTAACGTTCATATGACTTGTGATAGAGGATTTGAAGGATTCGCTGCTAACCGATATGGTATCTTTAAGGCTAACTAGAATTAACCTTATATAAACTATTAAAAGCCCTGATGGAAACATTGGGGCTTTTTTTGTTTGTTAAAAATTGTTTAATTTTGTATTTACAAATTTTAATTTAATAAAGTATTATGGCACAATTAGAGAAGTACGTTACATTCGTACTAGACAAAAGACACGTTGCACTAGACCCACGAAGAAGTGGCGCAAACAGAGGTGTATCAATTCCAGCAAAAGACATTATAAACATAGAAAACCCTAAGACGGGAGTTATAAACAAGCGTATAGCAGTTTACAACCCTAGCAATGGGCAGCGTAGTATATACATGGATGAGTGGAATAACTACAAAGGCGAAGAAGATTTCAGATTAATCTCCGCACCTAAAATCACATTCAATGACAAGATAATGATTTTAGACCCAAAGAGAAATTCAATGCTTATTGAGTATTTAAGAGCAATGAACTCTAACGGTAGCAATCCAGAAAGAAACCCAAATGCAGAAGTAATCTTTACAGAAGAATCAGAAGCTAAAGATGCGGAAGAAAGATTTGATTCAGAAGAATTAACTCACAAAGCAATTCAGTTTATTATTGAAGCTAGAGAAGAAAACCTAATTCAATTAGCTGAATTACTAGGTAGAACTACTTTAGACAGAAATAATGTTCCATTGAACGAGAAAGAACTTAAAATGGATTTAATTTCTCACGCTAGAAGAAATCCAGAAGAAGTACTAGAGATTATCAATGACCCTAGACTAGAAACTAGAATACAGATAAACAGAGCATTTACGCTTAATATTATCAAGTTTGATAAGTTGACTAGGCAAATACTATGGGCTGACACTAAAGAGCCTGTAATCGCCTTAAAAGTAAGAAAAGGACTATTATCGAAAGATGTATTAGTTAATTATTGTTGTGAATCAGGTGGAACGGGTAAAGAAGTCTACAATGACATCCTTTACAAGTTAAACGGAGAAATAGGAGATGATTATATCGTAGAAGAAAATCCAGATGTAATTGATAGCTTTAGTCCAAATGAATTAGTACAAGCGGCTAAGGATGCGGGTATTCTTATTCAATCGGGTGCTTATTTATTCCTAGACGATAAAAAGGCAGAAAACCAATTAGCGAAAGGCAAAGGTGGCGTAGTTAAAATGATTGAGCAAGATGTAGAGTTCAATGGTTTTAATCTAAAAAGCTATTTAATAAGAATGTTGAAACTTACTATGCAGTCTAAAATAACTGATGAGTAGTCAGTAATTTAAACATATAATTTATATTAAAGGTGGGTTCATATCAGTTCCCACCTTTTTTGTATCTTTGTATTTAACAAATTATAACTAATGGCAACTCAATCAACAGACATAACATTCACAACAGGTGAGTCTATCGCAGCCAAAAACGTAACACTTACAGATACATCTACTTATGCTTCTGGTGATTTAAGTTGGGCTTCGGGAGATTCAAGAATACTTGTTAAGATAGTAGACCCACAAGGAACTACATTTTATAATAACACAGACACATCTAACCCTAATATGACATCGGGTGGCTCTAGCGATACGATAAACCTACCAAAAGATGCTGATTCATTAGTTGTTAGAGGTTCTTATCAAATAACGCTAACGTATTTCGATGTAGCAGCACCTTTGGTTAAATTTGAAAGAACATTTCAGTTTGATAACACTTATTCTTCACCAACGGCTGATTTAGACCTTAGTTATAGCGTAATAAACCCTATTTTCTTTAAAGCAGTAGACGAAACAAGTTACGCTTATAATTCAGTAGACCCTACAATAACGGGTACATTAACACTTACGCACCCACAAGGGCTAGGTTCTTATGTAACTAACATTGATAGTTCTACAAAGACATTAAACACAAAAGTATTTTACTATTCAACCGACCCTGATATTACTTCGGTAGTAGCTTTATCAGCAAATGCTACATATACATTTAACGGGTATTATACAGACGCAACTTCTACGGATGTTACTTGGACACTACTAGATGCTGTAACAGGCTCTAAGGGTATCTATGTAAGCGGTGGAAGTGATGGTTGCGACCTTTATTGTTGCATGAAAGCATTAGAGCAGCAACTAGATGCAGCTATAAATACGGGAAACAAAACAGATGAAGCTAGATTAACGAAGCTATTCAATAGAGCGTCTAATCTTTGGCAGTTAATTCAGAACGCATATAACTGCGGTAAATCATCGGATGCAGCGGCTTATACCTCTGAAATAAAAGACTTATTAAGTTGTACGGGAGATTGCGGTAGTTCAGGAACAGTATCTCAAGTAGTAGGTATAGGAACAACCCCTGCAATAGTAAGAATGGGTTCAGCTACAATGACGGCAGACGTTACTAGCTATACATTCACAGAACTTATAAACTACAACTATGCAGATGGAGATGTAATCATAACCGTAGATGGAGATGACGTAGAATCAATTAGCACATACAGCATAAGTTTAAATTCCTTAACGGGAGAAATTACTTTCGGAACAATTGTATATACGGGAGTAAAAGTAGCATATCATATAATTAAACCATAAGAAATGAAAAAGATAGTAATATTATTTATACTTACTGCGTTTTGCTTATCAGGATATTCGCAAGCCACTATTAATTGGGTAACTAAGAATCAGCCCTTTAAAGTTAAGAAGATTGCGTATGGAGATACGATGTTTTTAAGCGGAGAATCAATGTACGGAGCTTATGGGAGTTTATTTATAATAGACTCTACTGCTGATGGCAGGTATTTTATAAATGACGGGTATGCGGCTAATGATTCATTAACTCAAATAAGAAGTGAAATTTCAGATACAGCAACACAGATTAGAAGTGAGATTTCAGACACAGCTACACAGATTAGAAGTGAATTATTAGGTAGTGCTTATTGGAATAATTCGGGCGGAGTGTTGCATCCCAAGACATCTGGAACTGACTCTGTTTTTATAGGGCTTCAATCAGCAGCTATTCCTAAATCAGAGAACGTAGCATTACAGCTATATGGTCAATACAATAATATAGCTACTTATATTAACCCTACTACGGGTGATTCAGTATTAAACGCTAAGAATGGTAATACATATTTTGTAGACGGAACGGGTAAGATAGTTCAAATTAATAAATGCGCAGTAGGGACTAGATTATTATTCTATGTTGGATTGGGTGCTACACTAAACTTAGACCCTGCTGAATTTGGCGCAAACGGACAAGTACTTAGAAGTCCATTAGGAGCTTCACTTACATTAAGCGAATTTGATGTTATAGAATTAATATGCACAGACGAGGGGCAATTCGCTATATCATCAGCTGCAGTAGATAATCAATAGAAATTGGGAGCAAATGTAAATACCGTAAAGACGCAAGTCTTTGAGATTATAAAGAAGAATCAGTCAGGAGGCTATATAAAGACAAGCGACTTTAATAACTACGCAAAGCTAGAACAACTTTCTTTTTATAATGAAGTGCTAGGTGTGTCTGAAAGTTCACAGCAAACAATGGATATAGCTGATGAATTAAAGGTATCAGTTAATCTTTTTCCGAACTCAAGCAACTTAGTAACTAAGCCTAGCGATTATATGCAATTGCAATCAATAACGGGTAGAGTTTATCTTAATCAAACACAGAGTAAGCTAGTTCAATTTCAAGTGATGGGTCAGTCAGAAGCAGACGCATCGGAAGTTAGCGGTTTCTCAAGAGCAAGTGCAAAATACCCCATAGCTGTTGTTAATGCAGATACGGTAGAAATTAAACCTTACTCTGTATTTAGTAGCGTTAAGTTCAACTATTACAGACTTCCATTAGACCCTATTTGGGGCTTTACAGTATCATCTAATAGAGAAGTGTACGATTCGTCTACATCGGTTGATTTTGATATACCAGAGCAGAATACAGAAAGAATAGTACAAGGTATAGTTAGACGTTTTGGTTTCTCAATAGGAAACGAAGCGTTAGTTAATTACAAATAATGACAAAAGTAGATTTAGCATATAGAGCATTAAAGAAGCTTTACCCAAAGCTAACGCAAGACGCTAAGACATCTCTTAGGGAAATGGTAGCTGCTGTTGGTAATGCTAGAGATAAAGTTGTTGCAGATTTCGCTTGGCAAGCGTGGAGTAATGACTTAATGGAAGATATGGTTTGGGAAGGCTGTATATCTACTTATGAGCAATTATCCCCTACAAAAGACACTAGAACTAACAGATGGTATTTACAGCTACCATTTAAGCCGTTAGTACTTCCTAAGAATATGGGTATTTATCAGATAACACCTTGTAATAACACATTTGAATACTACCAAGTACCATCTACGTTTAATTCTTTATTTAACGGTTCAGCCTCAAAAGAGTTGGAGGGTAATACGGGATATTGGTTAAGTGGAGACAGAATATACTTTACAGTAAAACAGACAGAAGAAACATTATTAGATGTACACTCAATATCTAGCAGCGAAGATATAGCGGATGATGATTATTTTCCATTTCCGCCTAACCTAGAGTTGGATATAATTAATATGGCTGTTCAAGAATATGTATTGACAAAAGACATTCCAGAAGATTTAAGCGATAACAACCTAGCAGATTCATAATGAATAGAGACTTACCCATATTATCCATAGTAAAAGACTACCTTAGAGAGCAAGGCAAAAAGACTACACACGATTTATCTTTTTACCTAGACTTTGCTATACAAGCATTAAGGGAGATGGAGTATGATTTTACGGGCATACCTGTAAGTAAGTTTGTTACGTTAAACTCTAACGACCAAATAGTAATTCCTGCGGGTTGCGTAAGAATTATAGACTTAGGAATTGTAAATAGCGCAAACCACTTCATTTCATTAGGGTTGGGTAATAAAATCGCCAACGCAAGAGGAACTGATAGTGAGGGTAATACAGAAAGACAAACCTCTACGGGAAGGTTAGCTGAATCAAACGGTTACGGAGATTCAAACAACAGCCTATCTGTAAGCAGACACGGAGAGAACTTAGGAGGCAATTTCGGTAGCAATGGACACGTTGTTTATGGTGAGTGGAGTATAGACTACGAAAGAGGATTTATCAACGTAAATGGAGGCTTAAACACTACTGACAAGTATATGATAATATACCTTCAAGATATATCTACAATAAACGGAGAGTTTCTAGTTCATCAGTTTATGAGAGAGCCAATTAAGGCGGGTATAGAATTGTTTAGTAAGAGAAGAAGAAAAAGCACACCAAGAGGTGTTATACAAGATTTAGAGCATAAGTTCACTTGGGCTTGCTATCATATGGCTGAAAGATTCAGTTCAATGACACAAAACCAAATGATGAATCAGACTAGAAAGAGCAGCGCATTTACTAAAAGCTAATGGTACAAGAAGATAGACGTTTTTTTTATCTTGGAATGAACCAAGATTCCGACCCTAGATACCTAAAAGAAGGTGAGTACATAGAGGCTAAGAACTTTTATGTATCAAGTACTGATGGGGGGAATGATAACGCCTTAGAAAATGTAAAGAGTACACTTGAAGTAAGTTATACATTACCGTCTGGTGGTAGATATAAATGCGTTAAGATACAAGATGACGAAGAAAACCAAAGAACTTATATATTCCTATGGAGTAGTGAGGGAGCTCATATAATTCTTTATTATAGCTATTTAGATGAAACCCTTAGATTATTAGTTAGAGATAACTTTTATTCAATAGTAGGTACTTTGGGCGGGACTACACCTACATACGCAACATCTTACACCGCTGGTGATGTAGTATTAAGAACGGGCGGTATATCTTCAGAGGCTAAATATTATATTTGTTTAGTTGGGTTTACATCCGCTAGTTATGTAGGACGAAAAGACCCCGAAAGGAACTCTCTTCTTTGGAAGGAAATAGGAAACTATTTAAACTTTCAAGAGAATAATTACATAGATTCATCTATAATAATAAGAGATGGTCAAACGTTATTGTTTTGGACTGACAATCATAACGAGCCTAAATATATTAACGTAGATAAATTAATTGGGTCTGAATACCCTACTGCATTACAAGCAGAGCATTTTGATTTATGCCCGTTACAACCGTTACATCAGATACTTTTAAATGGCGCTGATTTTGGAACGGGTAACAATTCACTTTTCGGTAAATATTTTCAGTTTAGATACAGATGGGTGTTTGATGATGATATGTATGGTGCTTGGTCGCCTATATCGGAAATGAATACCTACAATACTACCACTCTTGCCAAACCGTCTCAATCCTATTATAGATTAAGGCTTAGGGTATATAGAAATTCATCTATACCGAATAGGTTAAAGAGAATAGAGGTGGCATATAGAGAATGTAGAAATGGTAACTCTGGAGATTGGTATAAGTTTGCCGATATAGACGGCTCTGATATAAGCGCATCTAACGAATACACATTCACTAAGTTCGATACAACAACAAGTGCTACTGTAGGTAATTGGGGATTAACAGGTGGTGGCGTTCAGTATGAATCATTCTACGAAGTAATATTCGACAATAATTCAGCTAAAGTTCCGTTAGACCAAGACGAGGCTAATCAACTGTATTCATTTTGCCCTAAAAAAGCAGGAACATTAGCAATAACAGAAGATAATAGACTAGTATTTGGAGATATAGAAGAAAATTTAGATATTAGTGGTGTGGTATTAAATATGACCGCTTCTTATGATTATAATGCAGTAGGACTTAGTGTTCCACAAGATAGATATAAAAAAGGTCTTAAGGCAGGGGCTACTTACAAATGGGGGATAAGATACTCTGACGATAAAGGAAGGCTGTCTTCCGTTCTTACTGACGTTGATTTAGAGAAACCTGTAAATTGGTTTGATGTAATTGGAACAACTGATAACGTAACAAGCTTAAATATGAATATCGGTCACTATCCCCCATCTTGGGCTAAGACTTGGCAATTATGTTATTTACCAGTGGGAATAGATTATGAGGCAGGAACGCCATTGGCTTATCAATTTGTGGCGGGAACTGATACACCAGCAAATGCAAATGGACAGGCATTAATAAGCCTGCAATCATTAAGAACATTCAATACCGATAATAGTGATAGTCAATTTCCGCTAGACTTCTCTGATGATTACTATGTAAGGGGAGTGTATGATAATAGTGCTAACGCTGGTGCTGGCGCAACTTGGGCTCAATACGATGAATCTAAGGTTATAGAAACTATTGATTCTGGAGAGATAGAAGAAGTAGCCATAACAGCAGTAGGCTCTGGATACACTGGAAACCCAACATTAAAAGTTATTGGAGGAGGGGGAGGTGGTGCTGAAATAACGTCATCAATTGGTAGTGGCGCATTAACCACACCTAATATAGCAAAGAAAGGTAGCGGATATACTTCAGCACCTACAATTATTGTAGAGCGCAAAAGCGGAGATGTAACGGGAGAGGGCGGTAGAGCCGTAGTGTCTAAAATGAACTACAAGAAGTACATAAAGATAGATTACAGTAGTTGGACTACGCCTCCTGCGGCAAATGATATATTAGAAGTGTATAAAAAAAGCACAGATGAAGGTAGTGCATTATGGAGGGAATTTGGCTATCCGTGTAAAATAGGATTAGGCGGTTTTGGGCAGCTAATACATGATGGGCTTGATTCATTGGTAAGCAACCTAGACCCTGTAGCTCCTAGTTTAAATCAATCTGTCTATAGCCCTCTGGTTTATCAGGCAAATGATGTTGGCGATATGTATGTTGGTAGAGTCTATTTTGTCACTGACAATGTTAATTATCCACCAAGTAAAACAATACCATCTACAGGTAGAACTCCTGTGGGCGCACCACTTATAGAAATTCCATTTGCAGACGCTAGAACGCCATCTAGGTCAGTTAGCTTAAAGCGACCATTAGTAGCACTAGAAGACAATAGGCTACCTGCGCTTAACACAACATTAAGGTGGAGTGACCCGTTAATACAGAATACTAACATAAACGGACTAGGATTCTTCTATGATATAAACTTTAGAGAATTAAAGAACGAATACGGAACAATAAGAAAAATATTTGCTGAAAACGAATACCTAAAAGTATTATTCGACAGAAAGATGGGGCTTTTACCAATGGGTAGAACGGAAATAAACTCATTAGACGGTAATAATTTCGTAGGCAAAACTACTGATGTATTCGGAACTCCTAGATATTCTGTATCAGATTATGGTATATCAGACAATCCAGAGAGCCTTTCCTATTTTGGCGGAGCATCAATGTTTGTAGATAGAAACAAAAACACAGTACTAATATCAAGTGGATTAGAAGTGAAACCTATTAGTGATGCTGGAATGAGATTCTTTTTTGATGAAGTTCTTATACGCTCTCAAAGGTTAATCAATAAACCCGTAATACAAAGCGTTTACGATAAAGAGTTTGATACGTTTATATTATCAATAAACAATAAGTCAACATCAACGGGAACAGTTGAAACCACGCCACCTACAACAGTAGTAATAACGCTTACAGAAGCACAAGTAACGGAACTTGACCTAAGTGAAGATATAGTATTAAAAACATTTACAGCAGCGCCATTCGTAACAGAAACAGTAAGTAGTGGAGATTGGTCTAAGCTTGGCGGTGGAACTACAATACAAGCAACCGTAACAAGTTCGGGGACATACAATCCCGCTGTTGACGTAGAGGTAATACAAGGACAGCAATACGTTCTTAATTACTCCCCCAAGAATAATAAATGGATGTCTTTCTTTGATTACAAAGGTGATGCATTCGGTAGTGCGGGAAGTAGATTATGCTCTAGTAAAGATGGCAAATTCTATTTACATAACAGCCCTAATGTTTCCTCTTATGGAAACTTTTACGGTGCTCAACACGAATCATATATCACCATTCCTTTTGCCGTAGAGCCTACTAACACAAAGAACGCTAGGGCATTAGAGATAGAATCAACAGACACTAACTTCTACTTGGACAGCGGAACAAACGAAAGAGGACAAAGCACTAGCTTAATCAACGGAGATTTCGAGGAAAAAGAAGGAAGGCAATGGGCTAACATACTAATGGATGAGAATACGCCTCTTGTTGGCGGCATAACAAATCCTATTACACAAGGGGACTTAATGATAGGCACATACTTTATTGCTAAAATCAATAATACAGCTACATCGTTAGTAAAAGTATTTAGCTCTACATTAAGATATATTAAAAGCTTTATTTAACGTATCTTTGTATTTAATGGACTTTGCGGTTACAAAAAATACATCGGATATAACTACTTATAACGATAGCCTTGAGCAGTTGCAAGAGGCTATTATAAGTAACAATAACTTGGATGGCGTTTATGGTGATGGAAAAAACCTAGTTAATAACGAGGATTTTCCTATTACCAATAACTTTACCGATGGTCTTTATATGCGACAAATGAAAATGAAGGCGGAATCATATGTTGTTAGTGCCGTTCATAATACTAACCATTTTTGGTTTTTATTATCAGGAAGGGTATTAGTGGAAGATAATAACGGTGTTATAGAGCATATAGCCCCTTGTTGGTCGCACTCAAATAAAGGAACTAAAAGATTAATAAAGTGCATTGAGGATTGTGTTTGGATAAATGTTATAGCTAACCCAACAGACACAAGAGATATGAAAGAAGTGGAGGATAACTTTTTTTCTATAACAATGGACGAACATAACAAAAAACAATCATAATGGCAGGAATAGTAACAGCAGCATCAGTTTTAGGTACAGCAGCATTACTTGGTGGTGCAGGAATCGGTGGCGCTAAAATGATAGGCGGAAGAAAGAAAAAGAAAGAAGGAGAACTTGCGGCTAATACAGCAGAGGTTCAAGAAATGGCATTAAACCTTCAGAACGAAAGGGAGCAGAAAATACAGCAAGGCACAATGGAAGCGCTTGCTAATCAAAGAATGTCTGAAATATCCTCTTTACAAGCTAGGTATGATGAAGCAGCTAAAGAGGGTATTCCAGAAGAACTAAAGGAACAATATTTAGAGAACATACAAGGCTCACAAGCACAAACATTAAACGCTAACGCAAGCCGTAGAGGTGGATTAGTTGGTGTAGCACAAGCAGACCAAAATGCTGTAAATGCGTATAAGGAATTACTTTCTATGGATGCTAGTCAGAAGTTAGCTAACGAAAGAACAGCGATGGGCTTTCAGGGTAATGCGATAGGTCAAATGGATACTTATGCGAATAGAGGATTAAACTTTCAGATAGGAAACCAACGACAAAATTATGCAAGGGATTTAAGCAGCAATTACGCTGACCAAGATTATGCAATGGCACTACAAGGTGCGGGAGAGCAGATGATGTACTCAGGGGCAGGGCAGATGGTAAGTACGCTAGGTCAAGCATCTTCATTTGCAGCAGGCGGTGGATTTGATGGTCTAGGCGGTGGAATAGGCGAAGGTTTTACGGGTACAATGAATGTCCCTAATCAAGCACCACCCGTACAGCAAAGTAGTTATTTTCAAGTTCCGCAAACACAAGGATTTGGTGGGCTGCAACAAGGATTTCAAACACCATTCAGCATTCCTAATCCTGCGCTATTGCCAAATGTAAATACGGGATTAGCTTATGGAATTAGTAATCAAGGATTTGGTGGTCTAAAGAAAGGCTTTGGAGGATAATAAGATATGGCATTAGAAAGAAAACCACAGAATTTAAGGGGTTACGGATTAGCGCAAGACCCTAAGGTAGAGTTAGATACATCGTTTGTAGATGACCAAAACAGGCGTATGTACCAAAAAAAAGGTATAGAAGCGCAACAAGAGGCTCAACAAAAGAACTTTGCTCAGAGGGATAGAGAAACTAGAGTAGATTTATTGAAGGGTATTCCTACTATAGAATCAAATTGGTCGCCAGAAATAAAGAGTAAGATAAACGCTGAAATAGATGCTTTTATAAAAGGAGCGGGAGATTTATCTACTGAGGAAATTGTAGTGGGGCTAAACGGATTAAAATCAAAGGCTGGGGCATATAAGAGCATAGGAACTGCATTAAAAGATAGGGCAACTAAAGTAGCAACTGGAGAGATATATTCTGGCTTGGATGGTGATAAATTATTAGGGTTAAAGCTTGAAAAAGATTTTGCTAATCTGACTTTTGAAGAAGCAATGACTAAAGCTATGAATATAACTCAAAGTCAATTTGCGCCAATGCCTGATATGACCCAATGGGAAACCTTAAAGAATAATGTTTACGATTTTGCTAAATTATCATCTACGGGAGAAATGGAGTATGCTGGTAATCTAGGGGACAAGTCCTATGGTAGATTTGCATTTAAAGTAGACCCTAATGCAAAGAAAGCAGCCGTAAGTAACTTTATGACGGGTAATAGAGGTTTTTATAATTTATACGCTGAAAAAAATGATTTAGATTCTGATGAAATAGAATCAACATTATCATCTCAAATAGAGGATATGGTTTTTGGTAAGTGGGCTGAGAACAGACCTAGAGCTGATAAAGAACCAAGAGGATTTAGGGCTACTGGAAGCGGATGGGCTGATGGCGTGTATAATTATACTAAAGGAAGTGGCTCTTCGGAGACTAATAACCCAGACGCTATTGGCGAATTATCTAAGCAGAACGCAGAAGGAGAG
>Ga0209833_1000125_pt1 | contig 53863 bp, 78 predicted proteins | sample COGITO_mtgs_1105_3_FD_184797 | JGI IMG/M metagenome (GOLD analysis project Ga0209833, IMG submission 184797) | Pelagic marine microbial communities from North Sea - COGITO_mtgs_110506 (SPAdes) (version 2) | ecosystem: Environmental > Aquatic > Marine > Epipelagic ... | reverse complement strand
ACTGCGCGGTGCTTGCCATTGTGCGCGATAGTACATGCGCGCATATGCCACCTATCAACCGTTACATGGTCGCGTGATAGTTTAGCGATGTTCATTGCAAAACTGTGTGTTTTAGGTGATACGCTTAAAAGCTGGGCTTGCTCGTTTAGTATTTTAATAGCTTTAGTTTTGTTTTGTCCATAAGTGCAAACGGTTACCGCGTGCGGGTCATTGCCTTTTGTGTACGCTTCGATAATATTAAACGCGTCTATCTTATTGCGCGACCATTTGACGCTAGGGCTTAAACACGAGACCACACAGGCCGCCACATAAGGCTCTATTTTGAATTGCTTGGCTAGAGTTTGCGTGAATGCTTGCGCCTCGCTGTACCAACTTATTCCGCGGTTTATTTGGTCATCACTTGCTGCATTGTACCACGACAAAAGGCGGTTTTTTATTTGTCTATCACTTAGGTCTACTATTGATAATTTATGCATAACTATATCCCTCAGCTAATAACTCGCGCTCACGTTTTAAAAAAAGTTTTTTATTGCTAAATAATGCGACATCAAAAAATGGTGAGCCGTCGCCGTGTGTTTTTTCGCCGTCATGATAACTAAGTAAGTACTTACATTTACCTACGTTGTAATTTTTTCTGTACGTTTTTTTGCTCATTTTGCTCCCCCAATTGTCAAAAAATAATCACTATTGAAAACAAGTTTTTCGCCGGTGAATAATGGCGAGTATACTAATGCGCTTAATCCGTCATCGTACTGCAATGCTATACACTCTTGATCTAATGCGAGCGTTAATAACGTTATTTTGCTTTGGGTTGTAAGCATGTCTTTTTTGACGTGCGCGCGCAGTATCAATGTACGCTCCAGTTCACCATTATAAATGCCTTCCTCTATTCGCGACGCACTATAAAAGGAATCTAACAATACATTAGTCAAATAAATAATATCTGCATAGTCTAGTGGGTTATTCTCTAGCCCAATATTTAGTGTTATGTATTGGCCTTTGTTTTCGCGCTCTTGATTTGCGCGCGCTATTGCTAGTCGTGCGCTTTTAGCTTGATAATCTGAGCGCGCTGCGATGTTACCGTTATAAGTTTTTAGTTCTGACATTTTTATTTACCTTTAAGTTATTAGTTGGTTTTATTTGTTTTAGTTTTAGTTTATGTATGGATAATAATTATCTGAGTATTTACGTTATGCATGATTTCCCCATCAGATAACCCTAGCGTGTGCTCTATTAGGTCGCCACTTGTTTCACCCTCGTCGACTCCCTCAAGATAATCTTGAACCATAATTACTATGGTGGGGTCATCTCCATTGCTGTAATGCCTAATACAACTAGATATTTTATCTATATTCTGGCGAGTGGTCGCGTAATAAACAATAGCAGCTCCTTTTTGATAATTATTCATTTTATTTCCCCGTGAATATGTCAATTGATTTTTGGGCAAGTTCTAAACTGTTTATATTACGCTCGATTAAACAAGCGCCAATATATATAGAATAATAACTGCCGTTTTTCTGGATTGTATAACCTTTATAATTTCTCATTTTGTTTTACCTTTTAAGTTATAGCACCCAAATTTGGGTGCTTGGTTATTGTTTTAAAGTCTATCTAATTCAAATCCGCAAAGGACTCTATCATCTATTAAATGCGGTTTATATTCACCGTCATCCGCTATCATGTCATCTAGGTCAAAAAATGTAGTATTAAAATAGACACCATTAATTCGACCATAAACACATGCGCTGTCTCCAAGCTGGGGATGCTCAAAAAATTCTATATATTGGCCTAGTTTGTTTGTAGTCGTGAAGGGAAAAGGTTTCTCTAAATCAAATAATTTGATTAATTTTGAATTGGTCACAATGTTCATTTTGTTTTACCTTTTAAAGTTAGTTAGTTAGTTAGTTAGTTAGTTAGTTAGTTAGTTAGTTAGTTAGTTAGTTAGTTAGTTAGTTAGTTAGTTAGTTATAAAAGCCATTAATACAAACATATATACGATGGGTAAAATAGTGATAACTGTAACCACAGCTTGCACAAGTTCGCCTTCTCTATACTCTTCGATAGTGACCACAATAGTTATAAATAAAATCATTGCAGCAATAGGAAGAGCTATTAATAAGTTAGTCATTTAGAAACCTTTAAGTTATTGGATTAATTTAGTACTGAATTACATAATACACGAAAAACAGTATTAGTAAACTATTATTTTACTTTATTTTCGCGGATTAAAAGAGCGGGCACGCGTATAAAATAATTTTACTTTATTGTCAATGGAAAATATAGCGAAAGTGAGATCTATTTTTAGCAATACCTATGCCACACTAAAGTAAAATAACAGCTTACACGGGCACTCAGGCGGTTCTAGCTATTTTCAGCGATTGTCAAGCTATTTTTGCCATTATTTCGCTTTATTTTATACTGTATATACGTACAGTATCGGACCATTCACCAAACTTATGTCCGCCATTCACTAAATGAATCATGGGCGATCGGGTACTATTCACCAAATCAATGACAAAGCCCACCCCCATTCACGAAATCAATAGTCCTCACGGATTCACTTTCACCCATATTTCCACAGATGCAAGTTGCACTTTGCTCCCACCGAAGTTGCACTTTCGTTGCCGCGGTTCCACAGATGCAAGTTGCACTTTCATTCGGTCGAAGTTGCACTTTCATGTAGACGAAAAAAAGCCCTCTCTGAATTAACGGAGAGGGCGAACGTGCTCTTCAACAAACACAAAGGTAAAACTTTTCTTAAAAATAAACTATTCGTGATCGATTACTGCTATAAGTTGCTTAGCTAGATCATCTTTGATCAGTGATATCATCTTTCGATGAGCGCCATGGGTCCTGTTTGTTGCCGCTAACCAGTCCTCTCTTCTCTTGGACCTACTTTTTCTGGGCGTGAGATACTCTACAAACAAGGCTGATCTCCTTTCCTCAGACAAGGTCCTTATCCTGTCCTCGAGCACTGTTACCAGTTCCTGTTGCCTGTCGGTCGGTACTGGCGGTGGAGTGTAGACATTATTCTGGGCGTTGTTGTTCTTAACGAGCTCTCCTAGCCAAGATCTATGCCCCAGCTCTCTTAAACTACCTCTATTAGAGCTCAGCACCTGATGCGACCACTCCTCCAGAAGATCGTTCAAGAGCCGTCTTGATGGGTCCTTACTAGTCATCTACAGCGATTGGGTTCTGGTAATGACTTCCGCAGTATCCTCAGACTGACCAGATCTCTTCCGATAATGGATATCAACATTATGTACGCACATGCCGTCGGATATTCTGGTGAACTTGTTCACTGCGTCCGTGATCGCTTGATCCATTTCGGCCTTCGCTCTGCGGACCACCCTCAAAGACACAAGGTCAGGTTGGGATTTGGTTTTTGGTTTTTCGATTTCCGAAAACGAATTTCGAATTTCTTTTTTTGAATTTCGAAAATCTTTTTTGGTTTTTTGAATTTCAGATTTCATTTTTGGTTTTCCTAATTTGGTTTTTGTGATTCGAGTTTCGAAAACTAAAGACCGTTATCGTCGTCGTTGTTCGAGTGTATCCAATAACTGATGCACCAAGCCGCTCCAAACCAAACAACCGCTACAAGTGAGCTCATAGTGATAAAAGAAACATAATCCAGACCGTTCATAACTTCCTCTCTTTGCATAATAAATGCTATGTGTTTTGAGCTATATGTAAACCACAAACAGCTCATATGGTATTCGTCCGCCCCATGATAACGGTCGGGCGGTTGACCGATCTGACTTCCCCTCGGATACGCCAAGAGGTCGGCTATCAATACCAGTTAGATTCCTTCTTTTCCTTCTTTCGGATAAATTCTGTCAGCCATAGTTTTCACCTTTTCAACTGGCTTTTTCTTCCACGCCAAGTATGGCAGATCGTTTCCCTTCTGATAAACTCTAGCGTAGAGCATAAGCATCTGCAAGTTGCACATTACGTGCGCCCAGTGGGGCTGACCACTATCATCATCGTTCTTGTAAGGATCATCCTTCATCTTCAGAAGGTGTCTTGCTGCACAACCAAACGGGACGCTCCATGGCATTCCCTTAGCCCAGTTCCAAGCTTTGTATTTCCGTTTACCAAACTCCCAAACGTGCGCTACCGAGTCGTACCCAGAGTATTCAGATATTGTTAGGTTTGATTTTGCTGCGAGCTGGAGCATTATTTTGTCTCCGAGTACTCTAATGAACTCAATATCTCCAGTGAGCTGAAAGTCCGATAGGTTCCTCCAACACTCGCGGAGCACAGGATCCTTGAACTGGGGCCCGCCCATATCCTTGAGTATGATCAACGAGTAGTCTGGTTTACCAGAGTTGTATCTGGCTCCAGTACCGATATCATCCGAATCGATATCCCCAACACAGTTCTCTTTGTTCCAAGCTTCTGCTGTCTCTGAATCCATAACTAGTGCCTTTATGTTTTGAAGGAGAGTAGTTTACAACATTACTCTGCCCGCGGCAACCAAAACCTTCTCTGATCCCAGAGTACAAAACTCGTTTTTCAAAAAAACCTTTTGAAATCAATGACTTACGTAAGAATTACCTCTCAAAGTACACAAAGTACAAAAGTACAGGAAGTTTTGTACTCGTTTTGTACTCTCTTTTTCCCTTTAAAATCAAGGACTTACGAGCGCAAAACCGCCAGAGTACAAAACTTTTCGAAAAAAGCCCAAAAAAGTTTAAATTCTAGATTCTGTTTATAGAACCCTATAACCCTTATTATATATTTCTAAAGTTTAAAAGTAGTAATAGAAGTGTACTCTATGTCCTCGTTCTCCTAACTCCTTGATTTTAAAGGGTTTTTCGAGAGTACAAGAAGAGTACAAAAGTACACGAAAGTTTTGTACTCTTGTACTCTAATGGACAAATGTCAGCTAAAACCCCTCACAAACATAAACTCGTTGTAATAAACCATACACATGTCCAGTAGCCAAGAATCAAGGACCTCGGACCAAAACTCAAAAAAGGAGCTCCGATTTCCAAAAAACTTGTCCCAAGCACCCCGCAGCCAGTCATAAGAAACTCGGACCAAGAACCACTTTTTTACCAAAAAGAACCAAGAACCCTGAAATAATAGTAAAACAGTTCTTTACTTAAAGTAAGCTTCGTGTATACTGTACCTTCAGTTAAAGTTTATCGGAGAAACAAATGAAGAGATTGACCAGCCACAGAATCAACACTGCTATAAAGGAAGTAACGGGTGTTGATGCTAAGGTATTTCTAGAGCCGAACGTGAGCGCACATTTCTACAGTGACGACGAGCGCACCTCGGAGATCTTATCTAGGACCGATACGGGTGTTATGGTAGCTCGTTACTCCCACCTAACTCTAGAACAGTGGGTTGATAGCTTTAAACTAATCTGGAACAACGCACAGAACGTGTTAAAAGGAGAATCAGAATGAACAGAGTATGGATAGAGTTAGAGATTCAGGACAGCGATGAGAAGAACCACTCGGTCGCGAAATTAGCGAGCAACATGATTCGTAGACTCTGCCCAGATGCGGAGAACTCGAAGCGAGACACATTCTGGTTCTGCCAAGATAACCAACAGTTCTGTGTTGTGATCGATCAAGCTGGCGGTTTCCAAAGACTGAACGACAACGGTCATTGGTTCAACCTTGATCACCTAGGACGGGAGGCGTAATGAAAACCAAACAAGAAATCAAGCACGCACTAAGAACGGGGAAGCCAGTTATTTGTTATGGTCCCCTGATGAACGGCGAGTTCTACGTAGATGATAAGGAGGGCCTGAGGGTTGCTTATGATGGTCATGGGAGCGAGCCCGCGGCGCCTAGGCACTATAAGTGCGCTGTTATCGGTCACGGATCAAGGAAAGAGATCCGCGGGAGAGTGGAAGCATGAACGCAGCAGAAGCATACATCCTCGCTGATGAGCTCTCACAAATCAGGCATCGCCTGAAGAAACTTGAGCAAAAACAAGAGGTTAGAGAAGAAACTAAACGAAACATCTACCTAGTCACAAGAGTGGATGAGGTCGATTATGATCAGTACGAGAGTTTCGTTTGTTCCGCTATTAATGTACGGGAGGCCCTTTATATGTCTCCACGCGGTCACGAGCGTGAGTTCCCAGTTAATAGGGACACGGATCTTGAGGTTGAGTTAATCGGTGCCTACTTCGGGACCGAGAGCAAGATAATACACGCATCTTTTAACGCAGGGTAATTACCAAGGACAAGAAATGAAGAACGCAATTCAAAACGCGATCAGAGTAGCTTGTACTGCCCAGATCAGAAGGAACGATACTGGCGAGACCCGACTACACTCGACGGAGCTGTTTATTTTTGAGGGTGACACAGAGATCCACACCTTCAACTGGAGAGAAGGAAATAATTCTTGCGACTGTAATCGATACCTGTACTTCGCCCGCGCTGGAGGAAACGACGTCAAATGGGATGATGAGGGAGCCACCTGTTCTGATGGGCTCTATTCCGTGAACCTTTATAGGGTCAGCGACGGACAATGCTTTTACAGCGAGTTCGAGACTGACCCAACAAAAACCTTTTAAAAACAACAACTTAGAACCTAAAACCAAAACACAAAAACCGAGGAATGAGAATGAAAAACCCAACAAGCGATCAATTTAAGAGAGTGATAGCGAACTTCGATAAGGTGCTTCCGCACGCTCAGCTAGAGAACCACCTTGATATGTATGAAACATCTATAGCCGACTCAGAGGATGAGATATGCGGAACCCCGATGTGCCACGGTGGATGGTATGCGGCAGCTAACAATGTTTTTGGAGACTCGGGGCCCTTCGCCCCGTTCGAGTACGAGGATGGGGCAGAGTTGCTGGCGAAGCACCTAGGCTTCGAGGAGCAGCTGGAGTTAGAGGATTGGGCTAGCTTAGCCTCGGTCTGGGGCAACACCTACGGCGAGGAAATGTTCTCGAGCCGAAACGCATTCAGTCCAGAGGAGGATCCAGAACCCGTGAGCTCTCTGTACCAGATCCGTAATTGGTGGGCGCAGGTTCATAACAGGGTTTGCCCGAACGCGGACCCAATACCCGAGATACCTTTAAATTCACTCTTACCCAAGGAGCTAGAAGCATGAAAGAAATGCCGATCAGATCCCAAGCGACACTGAGGATCGAGTTTAATCTGGGTTGTGATGTAGTGGACGCAATAGAGGAAGCTAAGCACAAGGCACGAGCACTCGATTTCGCGATAGTTGAGTTCAGCTTCAATGGTGTTGTGCTTAGAGTAAACCGATACTCGGACGTCGACGTATTAGTAGACGCGTACAGGGACGCTCTCCGTAACGGTAAGCAGTTCGCCAGCGCTTGGGTTGCGGGGTTACATTGAAGATCAGGAGAAGGCATAAACCAAGGAACAAGCGCCCTGCTCTGAGAGAGAGTCAGCTACGCACACTTCTCAAGCGATTCGGTGAGCTCTTCCTGCCAACGCTCGTGGAGGCTTACTGGGAGAGGGCCCTGATCGCTTTCGGAGCGAACGAACAGGAGGCGACTCGTTTAGCGAAGGAAATGCGTGAGGAGTATCTAGAAACGTACACCTCTATGTTCCCGAAACTGGCTTCGGGAACATAGAGGTAAAATAATTCTTTACTTAGTTCTGTTTTCGTGTATACTACTCAAATAGATTAACGAATCGGAGAAAAAGCATGTCATTAGGGCAGAGCAATATTGTAGCTACTCAGGTAAAGGCACACGACGCGATCGTTTCAGAGGGCAGAAACTACTACGTGCTCGGCACGATGCGCTTCGATGACCCCGTTACGGGAAAGCGCCACGTTATCCTGCGAGCGGTACCCTGCGGGATCTATCGGGAGAGCTATCTGGAGGATCCGCACAACGCTATAGCTCTGAGCTTAGGGGAGTGGGATAAGGTAATAAGGTTTCATCTTCGAGCGAAGCTCGGTTAAACAGGAGAAAAAGAATGGTCGACAAGAACGATTTTAAGATAAAAGGAACTATTACTGGGAGGGTTCCACCCACACCTCCCAGACCTTTCGTACCATCGAACTCGATCATACAAGGTATAGTAGCTGGAGCAATCAATCTAAGAGAGAAGTTTGGTAACAGGTTTGAGGATAATGGGCAGTGCAAGTACTGTGACCAGTTCGCTTGCGGGTGTGTTTGCAAGCTAGATTATTAACGGAGAAAAAGAATGATCGATACCACAGGAAAAACGTTACAAGAGGTCAGTGATGAGATCGCTGGCAAGTTGATAGAGCAGGGTAGCCGTTGCGTGCGTTCGGAGAACAGCGAGTTCCCGAACGCGGACGTCAGGTGTGCCTACTCGGACGGTGAGGGGAACCACTGTGCTATAGGCTGGTTACTGGATCCGAAGAATGAGGCAGTAATGTCCTTCGGCGGTGGTCTGGACTCAATGTCTTTAGCGGAGTTGATTTCGGAGGAGCCTAATAAGGAATTTATTTCGGAGAATCGGGAGGCGCTTATTGTTATCCAAAGGATCCATGACCACCCGAGGAAGGAGGGAAGGAGAGACAACCTCGGCGTATTAGCAATAGAGCACGGACTAGACACAAGCGCTTGGTTACCTTGGGTCGAGCTAGGAGAGGAGAGACCCTTCGCATGAGCGTATACTTCACTTCCGACCTGCACCTAGGACACCTGCTCGCCTCGGATAAAAGAGGCTTCAAGGACATTAGAGTGCATGATGAGACCGTACTGGCATCATTAGCGGTTATCGATAATAAGCGAACCGTGCTCTATATTCTTGGCGATGTTGCCATGGACCCCAAGATGCTACCGCGGCTTAAGGAACTCAAGTGCCGTAAGATATTGGTCCGAGGAAACCACGATACCTATAAGCTCTCGGAGTACTTAGATGTGTTCGAAGAGATCCATGGGTTCGTAAAGTATAAGGGTATGTGGCTAAGCCATTGCCCTATCCACCCACAAGAAATGTTTCGTGCGGAGGTTAATGTTCATGGGCACATCCATAAGGGTGCCCTGACTAAGCCTCTGGGGTTTCCTTACATCAATGTTAACTGGGACTTCTGGCATAGACCGCTAAGCCTTGACGAGGTTAAGGTCTTAATAGAATCACGATCAGATGGGCTACTGGAGAATTAAAATGATCAATAAAATAAGAACTTGGTTCAAGGACCGAGCAGCGCGAAAAGCGGCGGAGATAGCTCGCTCCAAGGCGCTCATCCACGGGATAATGTTCCATGGGCTAGGCTCGGATAGAAAGTACAACGTGGATCGGCTCCCAGAATGGGACTACCCCTACTACCCCGAGCGCCCGACAAAGAGCTTATCCGAGCGCATAGAAGAGGAGAAAAACGATGAATAGATTAGAACATTTGATGCAGGTCCTAGGAGAGGAGTGTGGGGAGCTGGCTGTCAGAGCGAGCAAGATCAACCGATTCGGTTTGTCGGATAGGCTGAGTGGCGTGAGCAACCAAGATCGCTTGATAGAGGAGTTCAATGATCTTCTTGCGGTAGCGGAGCTTTTGAATGCGGAGTTTGATCTGAATCTTTTTCGGGATTACCGTATGGTCGACAAGAAGAAGGCTAAGGTCCTCAAGTACATGCAGTACGCCAAGGACCAAGGCACCCTGAACCCGTTTCGGGTTATTGATCGGGATCTTCCAGATGAGGATTACAAGAGTAGCTTGGCGATTGCTGAAGAGCTGATGGACCAGAGCAGATCAGCAGATTATTACTGCAACGGCGCGGGGGATTTGGAGCGCGAAGGATCGGAAACCATCGAGGCTCTGGTAGATGATCTAATACAGCGAGACCGAGACGATGCGGATAGACTGGCAAGTACCGAGGAAGCGCTCACCGAGGAAGAGAACAAACTACCTGCTCGGATCAAGCTCGGTCGAAAGTTGCGGGAGGGGCAGAACTTCGAACCTCACGCGCAGGAGAATTTGCAGAACATACCGCGGGACAGTGAGCTCGGTCGTAAGATGACAAGTACGACCCAAACAGGATCCTACGATATCTGGTGTGAAGGGTTCATCGCTACGGGGCAGGAAGGACCCGCTATGCTTATGGCAAAGAACGTCGAGGCGAGTTCCTTCGAGGAGGCTTGCAATAAGTTTTTTCTTCTTAACGACACTCTTTATCTCGCAGAGAAACTGACTCACTGGGGGCGTAAGCTTTTTGATAATGAGGCAGACGCCCGAAAACGTTTTGGGTAGGAGAATAAACATCACAGGAATTACGATTGATAAAAAGCAACAACCACAAGCAATAAAACTCAAGCATAAAGTAATGAAACACAACAAGCGAACTAACGCACAGCACAATAAGCGAAATTAGGCAAGGCTAACCATTTTGCATGAATTTTGAACGGAGTGAGATATGAGAAACGAACACAAGATAGCCCTAATCAAGCACTACATAAGCCAGCCTAATTGTGTTGGCGTTGAGGTGGAGTGGGCAAATCAGAGGTCTTGCTTGACTTTCAAGCACGTTCTAACTGCCGATTGCAATAACAACGAAAATATATTTTATATTGATGGACTTATTGAGGTTAATTTTAATGACAACCTTAAAATCATTGGCAACCCAAAGCCGATAGCCATAGAGCTAGATGATCTTAAGGTTGGTGATAGGGTTTGGGCTAATGGGAGAATGGGTGAGGTCGAGGATTTTACGTTAGGCTCTTATGATGTGTCTTTTAACGAAGATGATTGGGGTGAATTTGAACGCCACGAACTAATCAAGGTGATGAAATGACATTAATAGACTTAGACGCAATACAAGAAACACTTAGCGAGGTAGCTAAAAAGAAGCACGAGCGGTTGAGCGTAGCAGATGAAATCATAGCGATGATTGAGGCTCAAAAAGCATTTTATGAGGAAGCGGTAAGAGTTTCATCGCCACCAATTAAAAAGAGTTTCATTGAAAGGTCTAGCGCAATCAGTAGCGCGCTAGAGCAAGCCAAAGCAATCAAGGCTAAGAGTGAGGTGAGCGATGAAACGAATTGATATGAGTGTTTTTGTGGGGCAGGATTTTGATTGTGAGTTTGCCGTGGAATTTCCAGCACACTATTGCCACATAGGCAAGCTTATGCGCATAAATAAGGGGTCATCCAGAGTTTATGGCGCATTTGATACCGTGAAGGGTAGGCGATATTTTCCTTGCCGCCCAAGACTAAACCACTGGCACTTTAATGATGGCTCTATGGTCTTGCCTGATGGGTTGGTGGTTGAGTGCATTGACTATGAAGGCGTGGGAGGATCTATTATCAGAAATAGTGACGATATTAAGCAGTCCCTAGAATGGAAAGAAGAAGAGGTTTTCCTCTATGAAGGGGACTCTGAGTATTACTTGTCACCAGTAACAATAGTCGCAGTCAAAATACTAGGATTGCAGGAAGGCTACGAGCATGAAGGCATGGAGGTGCGCGAGTGAGTAGCGCGGACATAGAGAACTGGCTCGACGTGGAGCAAATGAGAGCAATCATGGGGGTTGAACTACCCACCTTCCGAAATCAACGCGTAAGAGACATTTTGAGGATCTGCCTAACGAGCTTAAGCCGACTGTATTGGCTGTGACAAAGCTAGAGCACAAGGCCCAGGAACTGATGAAGTGATCGATGTACGCCCAAACCCACACACTTAACGCTAAACGTATCGCCGAGGTATAACATGAAGCACGAAATTAAGAACAATTTTGGTAAAACTATTTACACCACAGAGGTTGATGGACGCAAGCACAAAACCCTGCAAGCAAAACTTAAACAGGCCGTTTTTATGGCGGTAAGTGACGGCGCAAACCTTGGAGGCGCAAACCTTGGAGGCGCATACCTTGAAGGCGCATACCTTACAGGCGCATACCGTAGAGGCGCATACCTTGAAGGCGCATACCTTAATGTCCCTGTCATTAAGAACATTCACCAAGAAATACAGAAAGCGACCAAACACAAAGGCGCACTTAAAATGGGCGATTGGCATTGCGGCACAAGCCATTGTCGTGCTGGTTGGGCGGTGCATCTTGCAGGGGATGCTGGGTATGAGCTTGAAAAGAAAACATCAACAGCTACAGCCGCTTATCTCATATATCGCAAAAGCTCAGATTTGCCTTTTGCTTTGAATTTCTACGCGAGTAACGAGGATGCCTTAGCCGAGATTAACCGAATGGCTGAGATTGAAGCATCAGCTTAGGCGCAAGCAATAAAACTCAAGCATAAAGTAATGAAACTCGAACATAAGCGAATAACGGCACAGCACAATAAGCGAATGCTAGACACGAACATAACAATTTTGCATGAATTTTGAACGGAGAGAGTATGAGTAACGAAATGAAAACACCAAATATGAGCGCGTTTATTGGTAGTGGGTTTGATTGTGAGTTTTTCTATGACCGAAAGCGCCCGATGCTGTCGCACCCAACCATCGGTCAGTTAACGGAAATTGACTCATTGAATTTTAGGTGTGAAGGCATGGGGATGTTTGATGGTTGCCGCCCACGCCTAAACAAGCCACAAGTGCTAGATGATTATAGTGTTTTGCCTAGAGGCTTTCAGTATGTCATCAGGTTCAGCAACTACAAGATACTCAACGGTGCGCCAGTAACGAGTGACGTTCATCAATGGGAGTCACTTCGCAATATGATTGGAAATGACAATTACGACATTGAATGGGTGGTAATAATTGGAGTAACCGAAGAATACCGCGAGTGGGGCGAATCGGTAGGCATGGAATGGGTGAGCGATGAAACAGCTTAAAAACCTAGATCATAGCTTTGATCTAAACGTTTCAGAGATTGGCGTAACAATTAGGATGGGTGACAAGTGGCGACTGCCAAAAGGTGAGGTTTTTCTCTTGGTTGAACAATACTCAGACGGAAGCCGAGACAGAATGGCTGGCAGTGGTGTGGCAGTTGATTCTTGGTGCGGGGCTTTTGAAGAAATACCAGATAGCTTGCTCGCCTTGGAACACAACAAATCAGCCAGAGATAAGACCGTATTGTTTGGAATGATGAAGGCTGGGTATGGTGAGCAGTTTGATGAAACCAGCATAGTTACTGCCTTTACATACAGGCGTTTAGTAAAGAGTGAGGTTAGCGATGAATCAAACAGGTAAAATAAAACTTTACTCTTAACCAAATATGTGTATAATACGCATATAGCAACCAGAACCAAGGACCATGAAATGAGCACCGAATTAATCGAGACAAGAACAAGACAACGTAACGCTATCGAGAACGGCATCCATGAGTGCTTCGGGCACCTTCGTAGTCTTGGGCTTGATAGCACTCACCACACCCCCGAAATGGAGACGGCGAGACTCGCGATGTGGTCCGCTTACCATTCCCTTAGTGAAGAAATAGAGCGGCTAGAAGCGCAGAGGAAATAACATGAAACCATCAACCTACCACCACTACAAGGCTATCACAGAGGAAGAGGAAACAATTATGGATAACATAGACCAGCTACATTTTGAGTTATTAAGGGCGGATCGGGCGCTACGCAAGAACAGGCTCAACTACAACAACACCACACTACTGGTGGAGTCTTTCGCCAAGGAGCACCCTGATCAGGGGATCCCTCTGGACCTGATACTCGAGCAGGGCGCCGCGTATATGGCTATGCTCACCTTCACGTATGAAGTAGAGCGCCTCGAGAAAGAGATCGCTGAGCTAGAAAGAGCTTAGTTTTTCACCAGTACATTTAAGTACATTACAAGGAGCTTTAATATGAATCACCCAACAAGTAATCACCCAACAAGTAATCACCCAACAAGTAATCAGCTACGAAAGGTTGTTCTCAACTTTGATAAAGCTATCAGTTTAGCGAAAGTCGATGCGCCTGTGAACATGCAGAGCACCTCGATAGCCTACGAGGATAATATCTGCGGAACCCCAATGTGTCACGCGGGGTGGTACTTAATATCTGTTAAGGCGGGAGCTATGCGGGAGTGGGCGCGGGACAACTCTGATCGATGGGACTTCCCCACCTACATTGATGGAGTGGGAGCGCTTTCTAAGGACCTAGGGTTTACTACACGCCACCAGCTAGTGTACTACTACGAAGCTCGCCCAGAGCTCTGGGGTAACGATTGCGGTATAGAAATGTTCTCAAGTGAGTCGGCGTTCTTTACGGAAGACGAGTCTTATTACGAGGGTAAGCTTACCTTATCCGTGATACGCAATTGGTGGGCAGGCGTGCATAACCGTACGTTCCCAGACCAAGATCCTATTCAGGAGATCTAGATGAACCTACTGCAGAAAATAAAAGCTACCCTGATAAACAGGATGCTCAAGAAGGAGGGTCTTCAGGACAGCCAGTGGGGGCAACAAATCAAAATTGCACTTAGAAGAGGACACTTCACCAGAGAGGAGGGCTTAGGCAGCCTCTGTTGGGACACCTGCGCTACGGCAGACCTTCTATCCGATGATTGCCCCGAGCTACTCAAGGACCCTGTGCTATCGACACAGGGGTTTGTGTTCACGCACCATGTGCTTAATGATAACTTTTATCGTTCGGCGAGAACACTCGTAGCGATCAACAAACGAGTTCGCCAGCTCAAGGGCCTAGAGCTTTGGGACAAGCTGTAACTAAATAAACGTTTGACAATAAGTAAAATAACTGTATACTACGCTATATACCAACAAGGAACTGGAGCAACTAATGAAAGTCAGCCTAATACATCAACCAAAGGTCCGCTCTAGTTTATCGGAGGGGCCAGTAGTTACTATTAAACAGAACAAGTACGCTTATGATGAGGGGGTTCAGGTCTCATTAGAGAACATCGATTACCTTATAACAGAGCTACAGAAAGCTAAAGAAACATTAACCAAGCACAAAGATTTCGCGGAGAAGATGCATGCAACCAAACTACAACAATCAGAAGCTACCAACCACGAACCCGCTAATAAGCAAACTCGCGGCGTTGTTCTTGCTACTAACGATATTAGCTTATCCGATTAACCTATATAAATTAACCCAGTGTGATTTCACTGGCGATAATTATCGGTGTGAGTTACTCCACGCTATCGGTGTAATACCCCCAACCCAGATCTTCGTGGTGTGGGCAGGAACAGATAAATAACCTTTAAAAACAACGAGTTAGGAGAAAAATAATGAGCCTGATCCAAGAAGAAGTGATAGAGGAGCTTAGCGCTGAAGTAGAGCACCTTAAAGAGGAGCTGAAAACAGCTCTTACATTAATAGCGGAAATAGACGCCGCTAATCAGAGCCTAGTGAAACTCTCACTGGTCCTTGAGACTGAGCAGGACGTACTAGAGAGTGCCCAGAAAACACTCGAGCGAATAGGGCAGAGCTATCCTCGGGACGAATTTTTTGTTAAGGAGTTCTTCCCGTTCTATGCTGATTATGATGAGTACCTGCTTAGGGCGCTCGCGGGGTGTATGTATAACTACTCTATCGAGGTTCTCGAAGAATGATCTGCCCTAACCAAAAGTGTCTCTCTTCCAAGAATAAGGTTGTGGAGAGCAGTAAAGAGGGGGCGACCGTTATTCGAAGACGGGAGTGCAAATGTTGCGAGACAAGGTTCAACACCTGTGAGGTTATGGTCTCCCAGAGAGGAACCAGAATCAGTAGCTCTGATAGCGTGGGGTTAGGACGTACCCGAAGATCTCAACGAAGAGCAGGTATTGAGGCGGTTGTTGCTTCCATGGAGACGGATACTAATAGGGCCAAATTGCAGGCGGCTCGAAAAGTCAAAACCGCCAGAAGAAGGGACCAAGAGGATGTGTCACGCTATTACAGCGATGAGTATGTCGATACGATGGTGTCGGACGATGATGTTAAGGATTTAATGGAACTGTTTGGAGAATAAAATGAACTACCTATGGGATTGCGCTATTGATTTAAGACAAGATTTTTTGTATTGGTTAACGAGAATACACCCTGTCTGGGCTACCCTGATAGGAGCCGTATTAATTCCGCTCAGTGCGTTGCTGATATTCGCATTGGTCTCCGCGGTAGGGATGGTCGTTCTTTGGGTGCTCTCACTGTTCGCCCCCGCATGGGTGTGCGCACTGTTCGGAGCGATCTATTTCTTTACTTGTGCTGTGATTACTTGGGCAGCTACCGCTTGTTTATGGGAGATCTAGTTGGTGGTGAGGGTAAGGGTGTTCTCTGCTGGCGAGTTGATCAGGGAGAAAGAAATGCCTTGGATCGATTTTGTATTTAAGCTCCTAGAGCAACACCTCCCCGACACATCGTTAGCGGTCGATAAGCTCACGGTAATTTTCAAAACAGGCGTAGTTAATTACGATCTAAAGCAGTACAAAATAAACGCCGCAATAATAGAGGAAACAGAATGAAAAATTTATTGATAGCGGTCGATTACGACGGTACCTATTCTGAGGACCCGAAGGCGTTCGACCATGTAATAACGGAGTTCGAGAGCCACGGGCACGAGTGCATAATTGTGACCGCCAGAGACGAGAAGGTTTCTCCAGTGGTGGTGAACACTAACCTTGGTCTGAAGGTCTACTACACTTCGGGGCAGTTAAAGGATCCCTATTTGCAGGACAACCACTCGATCCGACCAGATATATGGATAGAGGACCGCCCACAATCCGTGGGGAGAGTTGATGATTGGTTATTCCACGAGGAATCAAAGCGCTGGTACAAGGAGTGCGGTTACTGTGATGAGAACGGTAAGCTCCTTATTCTGTATCAATCAAAGCACGAGGAGGTAACTTGCAATTCTTGTAACGGCGAAAAGAGGTTATTCCCAGAATGATGGATAAACTAAGAGAGTGGCTCGAAGCTATTTTTGAGTACCACAAGAAACCCTATAGGTGAAGCGTGAGTGACAAGAGAGATAGTTTTACGGGATGCGTAATACTCCCCCTAGAGATACAGCGGGACCCCGCCACTCACGAGATAAAGATCTTACAGGACCAGAAAATAATTAAGATCACTCCTACGATGCTACCTCTGGTGGTGGAGTCATTACAGGAAGCACTGAAACTAATCAAGGGATAAAGAAACCAAGATGCCGAACAAAACAACGAACTACCAACTGAAGACTCCCAGCGGAGTTGAAGAACTGGTCTACAAAACCATGCAACACGCCTCTGATAAGAAGGACGCGGCTATCGCGGAAGCAATAGAGCACGTACTCGGGCGACCCTACCATGGGCTCTGGGAGGTGGCTGATAGAGGTCACTGGCTTATTGTTGGTCCGAGCATAGCTCCACACCACTGCTCGGAGATTTTTTATTTTGATGACCGACCACTGCTTAAGGTAGTTGGGCCTTACTATGAGGAGTCCGCGGGGATAATCGTGTCTCGTCTTTTTATAGAGAGGCTGTACGAGCATAACGATACGAAGGAGGACTAACTGTATGCCTAAAAGCAGCGTAGTTTTTAAGAACGATGATCCCGCTCCGATGGGTTTTAAGAGATACCTTAAGGGTGAGCGTGCGGAGGTATTGGAGTATAAAGCTCGCTTATCGGAAGGGCGTTGGTGGAATTACAAGCTTCGGGTGAACGCTCCCGCGGGTATCTCAAGCACGGTTCTTGTAAAAAGTATTGAAGTAACGAAAGTATAACTGGACCCCCGAATAGATCGGTGGTAAAATAAGTTTCAACGAACGAACGGTGATTTAAAATGGTAAGCTTAAAAAGAAACGAGGACGAATCCTTCTCTGAGTACAAATCACGCAGAGCAAAGGATCAGATACTAACTACCAGAGCCCTCCGAGCACGCCCAGTAGGGGGAGGTGTTTATTCTGGTAGCACCCCTCAATACATGAAAGCTATCGATAAGTCGGGCAAGATACTGCTACCCGTGCAGTACGTTAGGGTAGCCAAGGGGATTCCGTTTAAGAGAATATCTCCTAAGTACGCGGGAAAGAACCCAACACAAATCACAGCAAAAGCGTAGGCTCCTATGAGAGTCAGAGAATTTGCTTCCGCGCTGGAGGCTGCGGAGTACTACGTCTCGCTCGGTTGGCAACCCATAGCGGGACGCCCCGCGGGAAAGATACCCCTAAACAAAGATTGGAAAACAGCTCCTTGGAAAGAGGGAGTGGAGCTAGCGCGATTTAATGAGAACGGTTCAGCGAACATAGGTCTGCTCTTAGGTAAGACATGCGTTGATGTTGATCTAGACACACCTAACGCTCGGCGCTACGCTCCACTCCTCTTACCGCCAACACTATTATTAAAGAAGGACGGGATGGTCACGCATTATCTATACGATATGCCAGTGGGCCACGATCCGATCCACACGAAGCAGTTCACGCTTCCCTCTAATAAAATGTCCTGTGAAATGCGAGGTACCGACGGTTCGGACGTATCGCAGTACACGATGGTAGGTCCGAGCACGCACCCATCTGGAGCTAAGGTCGAGCTTCTCGGGGACGCCCCCGCGGTGATAACGAGCGGAGAGTGGTTGTTCAGACAGGTTCGCTTGATAGCGACATGTGATTTCTTAACACCCTATTGGTCCGACGGATCCCGAAACAACTTAACGCTCGGTCTCTCTGGGTTCCTTGCCAAGAACCATTACGACGAAGAAACTATTCTCTCTGTTGTGGAAGCGCTCGGAGAAATAACGGGAGACACAGAGGATCGTTCGGCGCAAGTAAAATCAACCGTAGCGAAGCTCGAGAGCGGGGGTCGGGTAGCTGGAGAACAGACGCTCAGACAGCACCTTCCAGCTGATGCTTTCGAGGCACTTAAAAGATGGTACAGTGATCAGGTTACTAGACTAGAGGATTATGAGATCGATGAGATCGATGCGCTTCCTTTGGAACAGAGACTACCCTACCTAACCTATGTAATTGATGCGGACGTTTTCACTACCGATGGATCTCATCTTAAATCGAATCAGATACCGATTATTTTTGGTAACGCTGCTTCACAGAAAGATATCAGGCAGGCTATGCTGAAGTGCAATAACGTAAAGTCGTTCGGTTATTTTCCTAACAAAGAGCTGATCGTTAAGGCGGGAGTAGAGAACTACTGGAACAACTGGAGACCCACAACGCTTAGTCCTGTTGAGGGTAATGTGGAGCCATTCTTGACTCATGTAGCGAGTCTCTGTGATGGTGAGCAAGAATCGATAAGCACTCTTCTTGGTTTCATGGCGCACGCTATTAAGAAACCAGAGGAGAAGGTTCGTTGGATGCCGATATTAATCGGGGGCCAAGGATCTGGTAAGTCGACTCTCTGCGATATCATGGGTAGGTTAGTAGGCATGCATAATTATTCCGCTATAGCCGCCGCGGATATGCTAGGCAACTGGACGAGTCTACTAGAGAACAAGTTGCTCGTAGCGATCGAAGAAATGCGTATCAGTCACTCAACACAAACCAAGGCACTCGCTAATGCATTAAAGGAAAAGGTAACTAACGATAAGGTGACGGTTAAGAGAAAATACATTAATGAGTATCAGATTGATAACGTCACTCGGTTCATAGGTTTATCGAACCACTTGGTGCCTATCGAGATTGAAGCCTCTGATAGAAGATACTATGTGATCGTTTCGGCGAACGCTGTTAGGAACTCTGGGATGACCGTAGCTGACTCGACCAGAGATTGGATAGCTGGGTACCATGATTGGCTTTACTTTAATGGAGGGCTCGAGGCGATACTTAATTTTTTGTTAGAGTACGATACGCACCTTTTCACACCGAACAAGGCGCCACTACAATCTGACCGCCAGAAGAAGTTTAAGGAGTCGATACAAGAAACAACGACCTCCCCTGATAGAGCGGAGGAAGCGGCGGAGGCTCTGCAGTACTTGTCTATGAACCACCCCGTCTGCGAGATCCAGACGATAAGAAATTACATGACAAGGGAGCAGGGGATAAGCAACGCTTCGAACAGGTTAGTTAACGCGGTACTTGATCACTATGGTTACAGGCGATTTAGCATAACCAAGAACGAAGCGAGCAAGCCCACTAGGAGATATTCTCTGTGTTTGCTTAGTCCTGAAAAGGAGTTCTCTATTATGTCTGACAGGGAGCTACTTGATGCCTACCTTAAACACATTGAGTCGGAGTTTTAGATGCTGTTAACTAGAGCAAAGGAGTACAGTAAGGAGCACTGCTGGCAGTATGATATCCGCCTTAGGAACCGAGAGGAGGATCTTTCCGAGTCGGGTTTTACGGAGAAGTATGTGTCTTCTTTAAGGGTGAATGATTTTGATTTTAAAGAAGTTTTTGATGTAGCGGAAAAGAAGAGCTTGGTAGAATTTATTGTTCGCCACGAGTGGCTGGGGACGTTGTCCCAGTACACAACCAACTGGTTTGCTTGCTACCATAAAGGGGTCCTTAGCGGGGTGATCTTGTTTAATATGCCTAACGCATTTTCTAAGTATTTGGGGGAGGAGACAAAAACATTAGAGAGGCTTATTTCTAGGGGAGCTTGTATTTCTTGGTCCCCCAAGAACCTAGCCAGTTGCTTTTTGATGTGGGCTATAAAACAAATGGTTGAGAAAACTCCCTACCGCTTGTTCACGGCTTACTCCGACCCAGCGGCAAATGAACTAGGGACCATCTATCAGGCATGCGGGTTCTATTACCTTGGGCAGACTTTTGGAGCTAAGACAAGATACATCAACCCGTATACGGGCAAGGTTGTTTCAGATAGGTACTTTAGGCAGAAGACAGCTTACAAAAAATATGCTTCTGAGTTAGGGATAAGCTGGCAAGCCTCTTGGAACCATGCGACAGGCATGAGTTGGGGCAACATGCCTTCAGAGATGGAGAAGGTTTTAAAAGATTTTGGTAAGAAGAAACAGGCGGAGTCTGATAAAATCATGGTTCCCCTAAAACATAAGTACGCCCTCGTACTTGGCGTAGATAAGAGAGAGACTAAGAAGCTTAGGGCGGAGCTCTTAAGCAGAACGAAAGTTTTTCCATACCCTAAACAAAGAGGGGAGTTTTAGATGCAACAGATATATTTCGCTATGATAAACCTAATACTGGGGTTCGGTCTTGGATACGCGTTCGCTAACTGGCGGCTCCATAAGAGACACTCCGAGGAGGTAACCTACCTTTCAGAAAAACTTTTTTACGACGCAGATAAGCTAGACGAACTTATAACCAAAACCCAAAACGATTTAAACAAACTAAAGAGAGCGCATAATACCCATGGACAAGAATAATCAAAGAAGAATCCGCGAGCTTTCGCGTACCGATAAAGAGGGTCCTGAGATTGCTTGGGACAAAGGACAACCAAAGTACCGCTTGAAGGCTGGAGCAAAGACTTTCTTGGTACGCAACCTGAGCGTATGGTGTGACTTCTACGAGGTTAACTACCAGATGCTCTCTCGTATTATCCGAGACGGGCGAACAGAGTATCAGGGTATCGTGGTCGAGAAGCTTTAATAATGGAAGCGGAGCTAATACTAAAGACCGAGCCGATGGGTCACCAAAAAAAGAACTTCGATCTTTATAAGGGAAGACGATTCTTTGCTTTCTTCTGGGACCAAGGCACTGGTAAATCGAAAGCTATACTTGATCACGCGGCTTACGCGTACTCCAAGGGAGTTATAGATTGTGTGATAGTGATAGCTCCGAACGGGGTTCACACTAACTGGGTAACGGATGAGATACCAAAGCACCTAGCGATAGAGAACAATATTTATCGAGCTTATTATAATGGTAAGGGTAAGAAATGGGAGGCAGACTTTGTTGATGTTATCTCTGCTCAGAATTACCGAGACAAGCTTAAGGTAATCTGTTTTCCGACAGAGGGTTTCTCTACCGCTCCTAAGCAAAAGAAGGCTCTCGAGTATTTACTAGAGAACCACAAATGCTTTGGTGTGATCGATGAGTCCGATGATATTGGTAATCCCTCTGCGAGAAGAACAAAGTACCTCTTAAAGCAGGCGCCAAAGTTTCTTGTTCGAAGAGTAGCTACTGGCACACCCGTGGATTCGAAACCACTAGCGGCTTGGAGCCAGCTGCAGTTTCTTAGCCCAACGATATTAGGGCAGGATTACTGGAGCTTCAGGGCACGCTACAGTATAATGCGCGACAAGATAATCCTGATCGGTAATAAAGAGGTAGCACAGAAGTTCGTTGTTAATCATAGGAATTTAGATAAGCTCGGGGATATTATAGAGAGCTGTAGTGAGAGGGTTTTGAAAGAGGACTGTATGGATCTGCCCGCTAAGTCCTACAAGCCGATCAAGCTCTCTCCGAGCGCAGAGCAGAAAAGGGTGTATAAAGAAATGTCCGATAGGGCGTTATACATACCAGAGAACGAGGATGTTATTGTTATCGCTAAGAACGCTCTGGACCAGCTCGGTAAACTATCTAGAATCACAGGAGGTTTCGCTTATGAGGGAATGCCGATAAAGGATAACCCCAAACTAAAGTGGGTTCTGGCGAACGTTGACAAGTACACAGTTACCTCGAAGCTCATAATATGGGCGAGGTTCGTTGATGAGATAGAACTGCTCGCTAAGAAACTAGGTAACAGGTGTGCGGTTATTTATGGAGAGGTTACGGACGATGCGAGGGAGGCAGAGAAGCAGAGGTTCTTAAATGATCCAGATTGCGACATACTGATCTCGAACGATACGATGAGCAGGGGACACACTCTGGTGGTAGCTGCAACGAGTATCTTTTACTCCAACAGCTACTCTCTTCGGGACCGTAGGCAGATGGAGGATCGTGTGCATCGAAAGGGGCAAGAGCTCGGTTGCTTGTATATCGATCTACTAATAGAGGACACGGTTGATGAGAAGGTTCTTGAGATATTAAAGAGCAAGAAAGATGTGTCTCAGGTAGTAATGAAGGATCCCCGTACGGGGTGGGTTAACTTAAAATAAACGGTGAATTAGAATGGCAAATAGCATTGAAGATTTAATGAGAGCGGACTCTCAGCAACTAGAAATAGAGCTTCCGTCCTCCGATAAAATGTCGGATCTATCGGATATCATACGACAGCTTGAGAGAGCTCAACTTGAGCTAACGCAGCTCGAGGCTAAGGTAACGGAGCAAAAGAAGGTTGTTATGAAATTATCACAGGTGGACATACCTGAGCTATTTCGAGAAATGGGCAACCTAAAGAGCCTAGAATTATCTGATGGGCGGAAGGTTTCGGTCTCCGAAGACTTTTCGCTAACGATCAAGAAAGCTACCGAGCAAGAGGCCTTCCAATGGCTCCGAGATAACGGTAAAGAAGAAATCATTAAGAAGAGCTTTACGCTAGTCTTTGATAAGGGCGAAGCGGAGGAAGCAGCGAAGGCAGCTGAGACTCTGTTAGCCAACAACCTGCAATTCAGCGAAGCGGAGAAAGTACATCCTCAGACACTGAAAGCATCCCTAAGGGGAATGATCGAGAAAGGCATAACACCGCCCGACTCGTTCACTTACTACCCCTACCAAAAAACTGTAATTAAATAAAATAGGAAACTGTAATGACTAAGAAACAAGTTGCACCAAAGAAGAACACCGATGTGGCGGTGATCAATTATTCAAACGACGCGCAGTTAGCGACCCAGTTTGATCAGGATGATCTGACCACCCCGTTTTTAAAGGTACTCCAAAAGCTGAGCCCTGAACTAGACTCTGATCGACCAGAGTACGTTGAGGGTGCGAAAGCAGGTATGATTATTAACACCTCGACCAAGAAGGTTTTCGACGCACCGATCGTTGTTATCATCTGCGGCTATGAGCGCCAGATGCTGGAGTGGGTACCTCGAGAAGAGGGAGGCGGGTTCCGCGGCAGTATGGATAAAAAAGAAGCACTCGCTTTACCGAAGGACGATCGAGGTCGGTTCTTACATCCGAACGGAAACCACGTTATGGATACTCGCGTATGGTACGTGCTACACGTAACAGAGGACGGCTTACAACCAGCTGTTATCGCTCTTAAGAGCACGGGCATCAAACGGTCCAAGCAGCTGGGAGATATTATTTCTGCTGTTCGTATCGGAGAGGCGCCAAACCGCTTCCGCCCAGCTGACTGGAGCCACACGTACGTGATGGATGTTACTCACGAGCAGAAGGGCAACGACACATGGAAGCTACCACAGTTCTCTATGGGTGAGTTGATCACTGATCCAGAAACTTACCTAGCGGCAGGAGATTTCGCTAAGATTGTTTCTAGCGGCATGGCTAAGGTAGATTATTCTCAGGATGAGGATGCGCCAGCGAGCTCAGGTAGCACAAGTTATTCTGAGGAAGATGAGGACTTCTAGTATCCCCTATCTGGATATAGGATGAAGTAAGTTGGGAGGGGGAGCGCTTGTTCCCCCTTTCATTTGAGTTGCATATAAAGAGAGAAAATTATGCCAATATATAAGTTAGATATAGTCGACGGTAAGGAACTCGTCACAACAGTAAAAACACTCCCTGATCTACGAGACGCTGTTCGGATCTGCGTGGATACAGAAACCTACGACCCCAACATCAAAACAACGGGCCCTAGTGTAAGAACAGGTGGCTACATAGCGGGGGTTGGTGTTGGAGCAGAATTTGAGAACGGGGAGGTAGATGGCTGGTACCTTCCAGTTGAGCACCTAGGCTATGAGGAAGAGTGCCTAGACAAAAAAGAAATCATGGGTTGGTTACGAGAACTTCTTTCTCGGACCGACAGAGAGGTCGTGTTCGCGAACGCAATGTACGATCTGGATTACCTATCAACACAAGAAGGTGTGGAGGTAAAGGGCAAGATCATTGATGTGCTTCTGGCGGCACCCTTAATAGATGAGAACGCTTCAAGCTACTCTTTAGAATCAGTGGCTGGTGATCTGCTCGGTGAGGGCAAGGATGGTGAGGGACTCTACGAATATTGTGCTGAGCACTTCGGCGGTAGAGCTACCAGAGCTCAGCAAGCTAAGAACATTTATCGTTGCCCGCCGAAGGTAGTAGCTACTTACGGAGTGGGTGATGTTACCCTCCCCTTAAGAGTATGGTCAGAGCAACGAAAAATAATTACCTTTCAGGGTCTTTGGGGGGTCTTCGATCTGGAGGCTTCGCTGGTACCTATGTTGCTCGCAATGAGACAACGAGGTGTGAGAGTTGATATTGGAGGAGTAGACAAGGTTCAGGCGGAGACCGCCGAAAAAATGATCACTCTTCAAAAGAAGATCGATGAAATGGCTGGTAAGCCGATAGCCGTTTACGAACCATCCTGTCTTCTGGAAGCGTACACCAAACTAGATCTCCCGTTCGCTAGGACCGAGAAGGGTAACCCCTCTTTCGCGGCGGCTGTTCTGGAGAGATCGGAGTTCGGTAGGATGATCAACCAACTAAAGCAAGCGACCAAGATCCATGATGTGTTTCTTGAGAGCTACATAAACAACTTCGTTATCAGAGATAGGATCCACCCAAACTTCAATCAACTGAAGGGTGATGACTCGGGAACAGTAACGGGACGCTTCTCTTCCTCTCAGCCTAACCTACAGAACATCCCTCGAGAGAGCGCGATGAGATCTCTGTACATTCCTGAGGATGGGGAGCAATGGTACAAGCTTGATTACAATAGTGTGGAGTATCGTTTAGCGTTGCATTACGCTAAGGGAGCTGCCGCGGATAGCATGAGAGGGTTCTATGAAGAGGATCCCTTGTTCGATGCTCACCAAATGACAGCTGATGATATTGGTATAACAAGGACCCAAGCGAAGGCGATTAACTTTGGTTTGATCTACGGGATGGGTGTAGCTAAGCTATCTGCTGAGCTAGGGGTATCTCCTGCTGAAGGAAAGAAGATCCTGTACCGCTTCCATGATAAGGTTCCGTTTATGAAGGAGCTCCTAAACAAAGCGATGAAGAGAGCCTCTGATAAAGGTTACGTGCATACACTCGCTGGTCGTCGTCGAAGGTTTGAGTTGTTTGAACCAGCTCGCTGGACGAAGGGAGCTTTCCCTAAACCAAGAACCGAAGCACTGCATGAGTATGGTCCGAGTATTAAAAGAGCCATGACTTACAAAGCACTGAACGCGATCGTTCAGGGAGGCGCCGCGGATATCATGAAGAAGGCTATGGTCGATGTTTATCAGTCGGGTGTCTGTGATGTTATAGGTCTCCCAATGCTCACCGTACATGATGAACTGGATTTCAGTGCGAACGACGGTCCCGCTCATCAGGAAGCGTTACGAGAAGTAAGTAATCTAATGGAGAACGCGTTCCAGTTGAGCGTACCTCTGATCGTTGACGCGGAGTGCGGCAAGGACTGGGGCTCTGTGAAAAAGGTGAGCTTATGAACGAAAAAAGTTTCAAGAAACAACTCTTGCGTGGTCTCGAAGAGTACTCGGAAGAACGGAAGCTTCCTTATCACTGGCAACTCCATGAGGATGCGAGGAGCGTAGGGTTACCTGATATTAGTTATGGTGTAGCTGGAGTTAACGGATGGATAGAGGCGAAGTACTCCGACAAGAACTTTTCTCCGAGCACCGCTTTCAATCCGCCCTTCGAGCCTTTTCAAGAAGCTTGGTTGGTGGCTCGAGGGCAAGCCGCGGGGAGAGCGGACTTGGTCTGGGGCTTCCGTGATGGTCACTTAATAGTGCCTTGGGATGCCCTTCTCTCGCGAATCTTAGGGGCTACCACCACCGAAGAGCTACTGAAAAGCACGAGAGCGGGCTTCTATTTGGGTAAATTTAACCAAAAATCCATGGCAAAGCTGGTAGACGAAAGCTAGTCAAAATCAAAGATAGTTTTTCCGCGTATGTGATTTATCAAGGCGCGGGTACCATTGAAATAGATAATACCGTCGGTTAGCATCCATGTGCTATCGCCCTGTGCGTAAGTCATTTCATCCGTGCTCGTGCCTACCTGCCAACAAGATTTTTCTATCCTAGGTGTGTGAGAGTGCCCTATAAAAACAGGATAAGCGGTCTTAGCGAAACCCTTCGGACTACCCCTCGAACCGTTAGTTCCCTTGTCCCCATGATTCTGAATAAGTATCCCATAGATATCTCTGGGAGCACTTCTATCAAGGAACTCGTAGTGCGCACCACATCCCCACTCATTAAAGCACGCCTCTAGAGCCGACTGCTCCGTGCCGTACATAACCCCCGCCAACCATCCGTGAAACTTAGCGTTCGCTGGATCCTTTCTGGGATCAAAACTAGCGTGCCAGATATCGAGGTGATCGTTGTGGTTAGCGCCAACAATATAGTTCAGGGTGTCTGCGCCTAACCGCTCTAAATAATTGGGAGCAAGCCTAACCTCATCCTCTATAAAGATCTCTTTTTTCAGGGTGCGCTCGATACGCTCCCTGAGTGTTTCGTGATGACCTCCGATACCCTGATCATGAAGGTCGTGCCAAACTTGAGCGAACGGTTTAAGCAATGAGTTAACGCGTAACTTTGAATTAGTGACCTTCGCTATTTCATGATAAACGTGGGAGTCGCCATGGACTATCGCGGGCGCCTCTGGTACCGCTTGCATGCCCCCCTCGGTCCAGTATTCGTTTCCATAGCAGAACCCTGTACCGTCCCAAGTGAGCTGAATATAATGAAAACCGCCTCGGACAACCTTAATGTAGATAGCCGATAGCGTGTGGTATTCTTTCGCTGTCCCTCCCGCATTAGTTGCGGAGTACCTCGCCTTGTTGCAGCTCCCCGTCGTCATCATTACCTTAGGCAATAATTTCTTAGGGCTACCGACCATTTCCATGGCTAGTTGAGGGTGACCGTAAACAACACTCTTCCTGCCAGTTAAAGCATGGTTTCCAGATAGAGGGTTAACTCGGGTCGCGTTCAGTCGATGAGAGGATATTACTAGATCCTTGCTTACATGAAAATCATCGGTGAGAACAAACGGATGTATTTCTTGGGACCACGAACCCTGATCCTCTTTGTGAAAAGCATCAGGGTTCCTGTACCGAACTGGTATAACAAGTAGCTGCCCATTCTTAGATTCCATAAAAAGCTCTTGGGCTTTCAGGAATGGTTTTACTAGGGGGGAGTCGTTCGTGTGCGAGGTGATTACAAAGTCTTTCTTTTTCTTCGCGGAAGCGATATCTAGAGAAGAGGGGCAATCGATATCCCAGAAAGAAGAGGACTGCTTGCCGTTAATAGCAGGGAGCTCTACCCCCAAAAACTCCTCTGCTTGGCGTCTAATACGGTGCTGTCCTCTAGGGTCGGGTGTTTTGAAGCCAGCCCTGAAACAAGCGTCGGAGAGACTAGCCGCCTCGGGCCAGATACGGACGAGCTTCTTTAACTGCTGTTCTTTCCGAGCACTTATTCCTGTCATAATAGAGGACCGTTGGGTTAGTTTTTAGAGGCTTGCTTGGTTTATCTGAAATCCATGCTCTGCTTTACTAAACAGCTCGCCGATAGATTTTATCCCTAGGCGCTCAGCTGTTGCTAGGACGTCAGCGATCCGTAACCCTTCGGTATCAAATCTTTCACCTTGCCCCTGTATATTCTCAGTTATAACCCACTGAGTGTTAACCGCATCCCACATACTATACTTGCGCCAATCATGGATCAATTTAGCCGTATCACGAAATTGCGCAGGAAGGTTCTTCTTGTGAAGTAACTTTTGATAATCTGGATCAGGGATCTCAACTAAACGATTGCCCAGAGTTCTCCGTACAAAGTCAGCCGACGCCTTCATATTTTTACGGTGGTGCTCTTTGATGCTAACATCGATATGTTTATCTTGAGCATTCCAAGTACCGCCGAGCAAAGCCCAGACAAAGATATTATGGTTATGTGCGCCGCTCTTCATAGCCCAAGCGAGGTCGCAACAGGGTCCCCCAAGATCAATGTCTAGTCTTCCGAGCTTGGACATTTCGATTATTTTTCGCCCGAGATCGCTTGGAGCTTCTTCGTATTTAGCGTGCCCTTGGGCTATCTCAATTTGATCTAAGCCCCCCGCGTCTAGCATTATCCTTAAATATTCGTCGCCTACGTATTTACGTGTACAAGTTGCGCCCAATACAGCAGGCACGTAGCCCGCCTGTATATTTAAAGCCAGCGCCATAGCTTGATCCTGAGCGGCATTAGAGTCGCCCGTATTCTTCGTTATGGCGTCATCCATTTGGATAAGGTTACGCGTAGGTAGCTTAGGCTTTGAGTGCTCATAAGGTAGCCCTGCGACAGGGTCATCTGTTGGCTGAGGCTTTGAGGACTCTTTACGAGCCTTCTTTTTTGCTTTTCGATCCTGCAAGTAATTGCGAACCCAAACTATAGCCGCTATCGCAGCGATAAGTAGAAATATTTGTGAGGTTGTCATCGTGGTTCCTATTGGTTAGAACAGAAAACTGGTTCCTGATCGAGTATGGGTAGGCATTGCTCGGGTATCTCAACAGAGACTCCCTCGCCAATGCGAGTTACTAGGTTGTGGAACTGCTGTGCAGTATCACACGCGAACAATTGCCACAAGACACGGTAGTCGTGCATGGTACAGTTGGTTCTATTGTCTCCTGTTGGCATGTCTGGAGCTGGGAAAAGCACAAGCTCCTCCGCGTATATCTCTGGAGCCTGATAAATAAGCGTAGGCTCATTCGGGGTTGTTTGGCAACCGATCAAGCTCAGCAGGATAAGGCTTGTTAGTCCAGTCTTTAGTGCTCTGCTGATAAGACTCGAAGTCGCTGTTAAGTTCCTTATACTTGCGCTGCCACTCGTTTCTTCTCTCATTGGTTTCTCCCTGTTGTTGTTCTGCAATCTTACGCTGCGCTTTTTCTTGCTCAGCCTTGAGTCGTTCTGCAGCAAGTTCTATTCTGTGTTGTTCGGTTGTTTCTGCAATTTTCTCGACCAAAACATCGTGCTGCGCTGCCTTCGTTACCATTTCCGTAAAGTCCCAGTAAACTTTTAAAACAGCGTAAAACAACCCCCCAGCAACGATCGCAAGACCGAGGTACTTAAACCAAGAAGCTCCTATTATTCTTAATACCCAACTCATCATTTATCTTCCTGAAAGTTATTGATCGATAAGGCACAGCTGTACTTCGTCGGTGCGCCTGTTCACTAGCCCACGGATAACCCTGCCGCCAGCTCTATTCCACCAACCGATCGCGACACATCCGCCTTGCACGTTGCCCGCCTTTAGGCGCCTTGTTGCGGTGCTCCGTCCAGCTGCCTTTATGCCCACATTGTAAGCGAGTGATGTGTAGGCTGCTTCGCGCGTAGGGACCAAATATGGTAGCGCTTCGGGTATCGCGTAAGTCAACCAGCCGTAGCGATACTCCGCAACCTCTGTACGCAGAAGCAAGTTGCACTCCTCGAGAGTCTTATGCATACCAAGATGAACCCCCCTCGTGGAGCCGTAGCAGATTGTAGGAACTCCGACTATATCAAGGTAGGCGTTAAGCTCAACACCCTCCCATTTAGCTATCAAAGGGATAGCCGCGTCTAAGGTTTTATCTTCACTGGCACTAGCTTGAGAGGATGCGGATAAGGCAAGCAAGAACACGACGCTCAAAACGGCTGTGATCCTGACCCATTCTATCCACACTTTATCGCCTTGCCTAAACAGCCGTCCAACCAGACCAAACACTAAAAGAAGCGTTGCCGACCACCACAAAATTGCTGGGTCAGTGTCTATTCCTGTATAAGCAAACACTACCTCTGGCACGATCAAAACTAAAAGCCCAATCACTTGCGCCCAAAACGACATGGATAGGACTAGGACCTTTTTCCAATCTTTAATTATTAGTTTGTCTGGTCTCATCGAATCAAGTTTTTAATTTTTCTTGCGGCTAACTTGGCATTAAACAAGGTCTCTGCGCTCATTTCGCCAGAGCATGTCGCTTGTGAAATAAAGACTATGCTGTTGCCTCTAATACCTACCAGAGAAACCAATGAGTGAGCGACTTCTTCTTGCTTCGACGTATAAATATCTTTTAGTAAGCAAGGCGGCATGTCGCTAACCTTAAAAAGAACGTGATCTTTTTTAAGCAAATCTCTAAGCATGTAAATGTAGTGGCTATCCACAGTAAGGTTGGAATACTTTTCTTTAATTTGATCCGCTGTTAAGTGTCCCACAAATGCTCTGGTTCTTGGTTGAATAACGTCAACAAAGTAAGGTTGGTCTGGACTAGGGGGCCCCCCACAGTTATGTCCCTCAAACATAATCGCTCGATCAATTCCAGTATCCGCATCAGACACTTGGTGCTCTAAGATAGACATACCCTCCGCAAGCCTGCCCATATCCTGATACATTCTCTCTTTTGCACTAAAGAGGCCCTTACTTTTAGTGATTAGAGTAACGATCACAGCGACAACGATTGCTATAGCCCCACCGACAATTTCTGATGTTATTTTTTCCATTACTTAAAAAGAAAACCAAAACCCACCTATGCCGTAGCCTACTGCCGACTTAAGAAGAATAACTTTAGCGCGACTAGGATTTTCTCCCAACACTGGATTGCCTTCAATGTACATATCTTTACACTCTCCATCGCAACCTTCAAGGGCATAAATCGTTTGACTAGCGTCTATAACATTAGCCACGACATATGAGCCTAATAAGATCTTATCTGTTGTCGTATAGGTTTCATCAGGCATGGGGTCCCAGTCTACATCTTTCAGGGATGCGCAAGAGGTCAGGGCTAACAGCAATAGCAAGGGTATTAGTTTTTTTATCATTTCAGTTTAAGCTCTGTTAAATTTATCCATTCATAATTGTAACCATTGATACATTCACGACACCGCCTAAATTCTTCTTCTGTGCGGTAGTTGGGTTCACCATCTCCCGTAGTTTCCCCCGCCAAGTATCGTTTATATTTTTCCTTAGCTTGCTTCGCACTCATCTCAGGTCTGTGTTTTGTGCCGCGACAATTCCAACAAGACGTTCTAACTTGTACTTGTTCAGTCATATTTGTTCTCCTAGTTTTCTGCTTCTACCATGTAAACTTGCGCTTGATATACATTCAAGGACATATTCGAATAATCGTTTTCCCCATATACGCAAAACTCCCAATCGCCAGTTGCGTTTAGTTTGCTTTGTGTAAGTTCTAAGGGAATCCACGCATCTTGATAGAGTGTTCCTGTTGATGATCCAGCAAAATTTATATGTCCTACAAACACTGAAGCCCCGATATCAGTCCATGTACCGCCAGAGTCCCTGTAGTATGTCTGAAACCTTGCCCTCCAGTCGTCATTGCTTCCTGACGTTTTCGCTAATCGTGAATCCAGCCGTATATACCCCCTTAGATTTGATGAACCTGATTCTGGAGTTTTTGTAAATATGCCCGACATTTGAACCATCGACGTTCCTGTTGTCGAGTAATCTGTTGCGTCACTCAACACGTCAGTGTGCAAGACTTTGCTGTGACCTTCAAGGGTCGTGACTCTACCGCCTACGGTCGTGACCCTAGTGTCTACTGCATCCGTATAAGCTTCAAGAGTGGCATCCTCTTCGTGAGTTCTGACGCCATAAATTCTTAGATTGTCGTGGTTGGAGGCATCATAGTTGAAAACAACAGGTGCCCCTGCATTGGAGCTGCATACAGTTCTCACATACGTCAACCGATAAAGACCGCCACTGTAAGAATATGCCGCTATCATTATTTCCCAATCATAGCTATCGCTCGCAACAGGGTCAGAGTACTGCACACAGATTGGGAACTCCTCGCCTTCAGGGTCTCCCCCTACAGTCAGGGTCGCAGAGTTAAGCAGGGTCAGACTAGGCTCGACATTTGAGTTCATTATGAAGTCGCCAGAGGCGGAATCATAGTAGCCAAGTTGATGAAATCTTGTGAGTGTGTTAGACATTTGAAAAAGCCTCTTTGATTGTTAGCGAGGTGCTGTAATGAGTGTACTTTGTGTGGGTTATGCCGCTCGTGGAACAGAACACAGGGAGCACATCGCTCTGGTCTAGCGCCGCGCTATTCTTATCCCTTTCAAACAAACAGAACCCCTCGATCGTAAGATCGCTCAGCAAGTAATCCAGATCTAGTAATGTGTCTTTAGCTTGTTCCGTTAAAGAAAGAGCTTGCCCCTTACCAGAGAAAACCTTTCGCTGATATAAGGAGGCGTTAGACTGCGAAGAAGAGAACTGCGCTCCGTTTTGGAATGCCGATCCGTAACTATAGTTCATGTCGGGGGACCACCAAGTCTTTCCAAACACTACCTGCCTGAATCCCATAGAGACGCCCCCTATACCCGTTATAGTTAGGGTATGAGAGGTACTAACCTCCTCATCTACCCTGAAGGTTATGTGGTTAGTTCTGTGGGGTCTTTCCAAGCTAGGCGCTGGTTCCGCTACGAGCCCGCTGCTGCTATCAAAAACCAGAGCCCCGTAGGTGCCCACACTCGACAAGTGTATTCGGTCCACACTGCTCGCGGCACCCGTCTTACCTGTTATCCTTAATTCATCGCAGGGGGGACTAACGAAGTTCCTATAGGGGTTGTTCGCGCCGCCCGTCATGGGAGCTTCGTTGCTCCAAGCTCCCCCTGTGTCTCTATACTCATACGTATAGAGCGCATCGGTTAGAGGCTTTACAAGAGCCATTTGAGAAGCTGCCATTATATCACCCTTTCCAGTACTTTAAAAGTTATCGTTGTTTGTCTTTCGCCAAGATCTTCGCTCAAGCCGACTATTATACAAGGTCTGTTAGGCGGAACGTCATCCGCTTTAACAACCCCCGCGTCGCCGAGTTCTATATCCCATCCAACTCCGTGAAGTGTTCCCTTAAAGACACTGTTAGGGGAAGAGTCTCTGGTTATTCTCTCTCCCAGTTCCTCTGTGGGGGCACGGTCCTGCAGAGGGCTAAGATATGTTTTTGTCTCACCATCATAAAGAGATCCGAAAGCGGAGGTTACCGCGAGGGACTTGTTGTTGTCGGCATGGTCCACATTGTAGTGGATCACATACTGGCGCTCCCTTGGCTCTGAGCTGGCGCTGACGATAGACCCCTCAACAAAGTCTCTCCCTTCAACAAGTAGAAAGTCACTGGGGTATCTCTGATAGTCAAATCGTTTTTTGACCAGAACCTTGTTTGTTGCGAGTTGTGGTATCACCATGTAATCAAGGCTCCCCAGCATGTCAGTCAGGTGCTCAATAAGTGGTTTCTGAACTGTTATTGGGTAGGCGATATGTGGCGCATCAGTTATATCTGTTTCGATAAGGTCTTCACCAGCGGCAAGCAAACAAAGCTCTCTGGCTGCATCAATGGCATCAAAGTTGTCTGCGCGGTTCCCGCGACCAATCGCAGAGCAAAGTATTCCATCATAATCGGCGCAGACTGCGACATAGCCTTGCTGGTCAAGGATTGCTATACCTTTAGGCAGCAGATCGCGGTACTCTTCAGCTGAGCCGTCACAATAAACGCTGGATAGTTGTTTACGCTCTCCTTCGTCGATCACAAAAACATCGCCATCCTGTGTGATTAAATCTGAGGTCAATGTCCCAGAGGGGTCTGGTAGAACACCTCCTGATCGCTTTATAATTACAGAGAGTTCGGTTATTTCAACGCTGTAGTCGATCGTGGGGTTTGTCGCAGACCAACCTTTGCCCACATAGTTATCTTGCCAAAAGTTTATATACCACCCTTGCCCACGGGTGCTGTGTGATGCATCATTGCTGTAGAGGTGAAACTCAAATTCTTTAGGCTCTTCTGTAACGCGAAACAAAGTAGGGATAGGCGTGCCCTCAAACAAAGCTCCTCGGATAACGTCAGTGCCCCCTCCAGACACTAAAGCAGCTGTGAAGCGTATCGTAGAGTTTTGCCCTCCATAAACATCATTTGGGCCTGTGTAACGCGTGTCGTATTTAAGCATCGGCAGACCGCCCCACCCCAAGTTAGCGTCCGTTGTTAGAGAAGGCTTAAGCAAGTACCCGTTCTTGTCGTTGGTGAACGTACCGTAGGTGGCCCCTGTGCCTAAGTCCCCTCCTGTTATGGATACCGAAAATTCACCATAAGAGTATGTGACTGGTAGGGTGAGCTCAGTGTAGTTTCCAGAAAATGTTGCGCTAGCCACCGACGCATCGATGGTGCTCGGCGTACTGTTGTTGTGCTTAATGAGCTGCCCCTCATTTAAGTAAAACGATAACTCTGGAGATATCAAGGGCGGATCAGCTGTTATAGTAATTTTACATTCTTGTGGCTCAGCGATCACCGCCTCGTTAACCCAAATCGCGCACAGCGCTGAGCTAACTGTAGCATCATAATCGAAGGTTATTTCTTGCTTTCCAAAGTTCTCGAACCGCACTACATGGTTCTTAACATCCGTAACAGGGAACTCTGGAGTGATTGATGTTGGGGCAGTGCTCCAGTTCGATACCGTCTGGATCGGGTCTCGCACAGCGCGAACAACTAGCTCTAAGGTAGCTAGCTTTTCCTCAAAACTCAGGGTGACAGTCCCAGAACCGTCCGCGGCTATCTTCACCCAAGATGACCTGTGTCGTGCGGCAGTATCGGGGTCAGTGTGTAGCGCAACTATATCGATATCCCCCGTTGTAACTATGTTCACTTTCGGGGCCGTGGCTGATTCTGCCTCCTTATCAGAGACTCGATACCAAGTGTGGTTTGGTCTGGTGTAACGGCGTACGTGGGTGTTGTCATCCGATAGACTAACGGTGATGAGTTTTCCATTAGTGCTTAGGTCGAACCCTTCAGAAATAGCAACCTTGTGAGAGTCTGCTTCAAGTGTATTATCTGCTGTAGCTTCCCAGTTAAATGTACCCTCTGTTATGGCAACGTCAGTTGTTGTTTCGGCTGATGTATTCAACCCTCGACCGTGATATTTTCGCGCTTCGCTGAATGCAACAAAGTCTAGCGGGCTCTCAAGTATCTGGCTTTTAGTATCCGCAACCCCATCGTGAATCTTGTATATGCCACCCCCAAGGTTCGCAGGGGTGGTTGCGATCGGTACGCCAAACTGGTACGGCAGAACATCACCTGCGTCCTCGGTGTGGTCATTAAAGTTTATGGGGAATGGCTTATACAGACCGCTGTCCAGCGGCAGTATAGAAAGCCCCACACTATCTGAATCAACACTCTTGGCTCCGAACCGACCTGTGGCAAGAATCTCGTACTCAGAATAATCCAATTCCACTCCACTCAGGGTATCAAGTTTCTGCGCTGCTGCGACCGCGACTGCTTCATTCTTGGGGTAGACTACTCCCCCAACCTTCATAGTGTAGTTCTTGTCCTCCCAAGTTCTGAGGCTATATTCGTCTGAGGTACGAGTGTTGAGTATTCGAGCGCTACCAAAGGACGCTCTAGCCTTGTCTCCGAGCTTAGATCCAGACTCTCGGATTAACGTAACCCCATCCTCCAATATCATGTCCGCCTGCATGCCTTTCGGTGTGCGGGTAGCTAACTTAACGTTCGCGTTGGATACCTGTGCTTGGGGGTCAAAGGAAGTGTTACCATACTCAGCATAAGGGCCCGCAATAATATCCCCGAGCTCAATCGGGTTATCTAGGGTGTTGTTGAGGGTGGTCTCTATGACCACCACCAGCTCCTTGGCGTCCTGTAAAATTTCCTTAACGGGCATAGCTTGGTCTCGCTCTCTCTATTCTAATTTCCTTGACCAACCCTTTTATAACAGTGATCAGTTCGCCTACTCCTCCCGAATTATCTGAGGCTCCCGCAGACAACAACGCGTCCAGTTTGCTCTCTATTCTTTCGATCATCCCTTTACGATTAACCGTAACAGATTCCTGACCATTAACCCCGATGGAGTACATCTGGTCCGAGGAAGAACTTATTATACCACTAGGGAGCACCGTTTCGCTACCACTAAGTGCGCTAGAGAATACCCCTAGGCTCGGGATGTTCAAGGAGTTGGTTGTTATACCCATGCCCTGAGTAGTTACCCCGAGTCTCCTTAGCTGCTCTAAGTAATCACCTACCGCGGACCTTCCCTGTTCAGATATTGTCCTTGATAGATCCCCGAAGCGATCTGCAATACCCCCAACGGTTAGTTCTCCTATCTCTCCTATCGCCCCCATTGTGCTCTCGAAGGAAGTGATACCGTCATCGTTAAAATCAAAAAGCTTTTGCAGGTTCTCATCGCTCGCAGTAGAGAAGTTGTTCGTCCATTGATCAATGGAAACACCCGATTGCTCTACGAAATACTTCGCATCCTCTAGAGCTATACCGTAGTGCTCACTGATAGACTGGAAGAGTGCATCCGTAGAAGCCATGCCATTCTCTGATAACTCATCAAAGCGTGCGTCTATTAAACCTAGGCTGTCCCTTGCATCGAAATAAGATTGACCAAAACCTGTAGAGAAGTTCTCAAAGAAAAGGTTGCTCGGTTTAACCAAACCGTTCTGAACGGCTGTCTCAAACACCTCTCCATAGCTAACAGCCTCATCCAATCCGTCACGATAGGTCTGCCAAACTTCCATTATGTCTTCGACAGTCTTGTCTTTATCCAAGACGCGCAGAGTACCGAAATCGGAGTTCAGGCTCTCGAAGCCCGCAGCTCTTAATGCTTCCTCGAAACCATCCAGTGAGCTCTGCGCCCCAGTGAAGAAGCCGCCATTACCGTTGGCCCCCCCATTCGCTAGGAATTGGGCATTTAGACCAGATCCTCGTACACCAAAATCGGAACCGAACACACCTGTGTTGTTACCCGCCGCGGAACCCTTCTGGACCCCGAACAAATCAGGCAAATAATCCTCTTGGAGAATTTGATCGTAGTCTCGCGCTCCACCCATACCCGCTAGAGTGAGTACAGCCATTGCCGCCCAACCTGCTGGTCCCATAGCACCTAGTACAGCGGAAGCTCCACCTGTTAGAGCGGCAGTTCCCGCATATGCTCCGATAGCACCAGCACCGAATGTGGCCGCTCCACGCGCTCCACCCTGCTCGATGCCTGAGTACATTCCGTAAAGGCCGCCAGCGACACCAGCGACCGCGCCAGCCTTGCCCAACCAGCTTAAACCGTTGCCAGTTTGTGCGCCTTGCTGGGCCGCGAGTTGAGAGGCATCAATTCCCATACCTGCAGTGCTCATGTTCGGAGGAACATACCCTGAGAAGTTTGTGTATTGTCCGAGGCTCTGAGCATAAGGAGTTGCTGCTAAATTAAGGCCGCTCGCGGTTGATCCGTAGCTTGCGGCCAACGCACCCGATAGACCTGTAGCCCCGTTAACACCGTAACTCGCGGATAAGGCTGTTCCCAGCTGTGATGCGCCTCCCCACCACCCAGCCGTTTGCCCCACTCCATAAAGCTGCGCAGCGTTCATAGCAGCCGAGCCGTAGCCCATCACGCCGCCCTGCTTAATACCGTTGTATATTCCGAAAGCGTTGCCCGCGGCACCAAGGTATGTTCCCGCCATACCCGTATATTCTTGACCGCCTGTGAATTTCTGGTAAGCGTTATACGCGCCAAGCCCTGCGCCGCCCATCTGGACCGCACCAGAAACCTTATTGCCTCCCGTTATCTGCTGGTACCCCGCATAGAGACCAAAGGCTGCTGCCGCTCCTCCTAATACCGCGCCCGTTTGTTGCTCACTCAGACCAATATAAGAACCAAAGTCCTTCGCTAATCCTCCGAGTGAGTTGTTTCCTGTACCGCTATTTCCGCCTAGGTTGAAGCCTCCTGTGTTACCGCCAGCGTTGTTCCCCCCGAAACCGCTATTGTTAAAGTAGTTTCCTATACTGAAACCACTAAAGTCTAGGGTGCCTCCGTTGAAGAACGAGCGAAGTAATTGAATTAAACCAGAGGCTAAGAAATCCTTAACCATCCTCTTCCAGAGGTCCTTAAAGAAATCCTCTACGCTCTCACCATCAACGATCGTGTCTATCAGTCCCTTGCTGAAACCTTCGATAGCAGAGTTGAGTTTTTCGATACCCTCTCTCTGGGCAATGAACTCCGCTTGCTGAGCTACTAGTGCAGGGTACTTCGTCTCTAGTTCCGCGATACTAATGCCGTACTTATCAGCAACGTCCTTAAGAGTCTTGTAAACCTCCGCTGCAACAGCTCCCTCACTAGCGGATATTCTTTGTATTTTTAGCTGGTTCTGCTGGTCTATGTTAAGCTCTTTCAGAGCCTTCCCCGCGAGCTCCGTAGCCGCTCCGCTGGAGCGCATTGCTCCCTCAACCTGAGCCTGTGTTAAGCGTAGAGCCTTGAGTGCTTTCTCATACTGAGCGACGTCGATCTCTCCCGACTTATACTTACCGCTTAGCTCCTCTACAGCCTTCTCTACATCCTCAGTGGCTCCAGTGTGCTTAGCGAGTTCTGTGCGCAGCGCCTTTAACTTAACACTATAAACACTTACTTCCTTACCAGAAGCTTTGTGAGCTGCGTCGAGTAAAGCAATCTCTTTTCGAAGATCGGCTTCCTTTTTCTCCAGCTCCTCTGTTACAGAGAGCTCTACCTTTTTCTTCTTAGAGCTCTGATCTATTTTCTTGTTGAGCTCCTCTATATCGTTGGCGAGTGCCTTCTTGCCGTCCGCCCCGATCTTATCCATCGCGACAGAATCTTTCTGGAGCGCGAGTAACCCTTCTCGTTGAGTACGGAGCTTCGCTATCTCACCCGCTTCCGCGATGTAGAGGGACACTAGTTCCTCTGTTGACGCAGTGTCCCCCTCACTCGCTTTACGCTTCCGTTCCTGCACAGCTGAGAGATTTTCATAGGCTGCTAAAACAGCATCCGAAGCAATCTTTAGGTCCTTACTGGCTTTTAGCTCCCCGTAAATAGCGTGGTTGTTCTCGAAGCGGGCTTCTGTTTCGGCAAGTTTTTTCTCCGCAAGTTGTGCCGTTGCTATCGCTTCTTGGACCGCCGCCTCCGCTCCCGCCTCCGTTTGAAGGATCGCTGCTGCGACAAGCTTCTCCTTCTCGGTCAGCAACTTCAGCTCCTGTAAAGAAGCCTCCGATTGGAGATCGTCTAGCTCGATGCGCTTGATTCTGTTCTGAATCAGTTCCTGCTCTTGGAGCAGTGTCTGGTAGCTTTGCTCGGTCAGCGCTTTCTCAGCGGCGGCGAGTTTATTTAACGACTCTGTGGTGAGGTCTATGTTGTCTACCCCATCACCAAAAACATCAAACATGTACGCCGCCTGTACCGCGAGCATAACAAGTCCTAGTGGTCCACCTAGGAACGCCATTACCCCCTTAAGGCGTGTCATCGCAGCGCTAACGAAACCAGTGGTTGCTGCTAGTGTTCGGTTAGTTGCCGCCTGCGCTGCTTGTGCCGCAGTGAGCGCTCCCGTAGCGGCTGTTAGAGAGGCTCTGTTAGCGGTCGCCTGCTTCTCTAAAACGGTTAGTCGAGCTGTTTGGGTAGCTACCGCAGCTTCTGTCTTAGCCCTTGTTAGGTTAACCTCGATCTGACGTATCTTTACCGCCAGTGATTCGCCTTCGGCAACTAGGCTCGCCCTTACAGCAGCGGTTCTTCGAACCATCGTGGCTTGCTCCGCCACCATCGCTTTCTGGTTCTCTAGTGTTGCTGCTTTCTGTGCTCTGGTAGCCGCAATATTGGAGGCGATACTTTTCCCCCAACTATCCATAGTCTTAGCGACCTTTATTGAAACCAGCCCGATAAAAGCCTGCCCCAAAAGATCCGCGTTTTCCGTCAGAGCACCTATAATAGACACAACCTTATCGGTAGCCCCGTACTCCTTATTGATGCTTTGGATGCCTGTGATAACAACGTTCTGTGCGCGTTGTAAAGCATCGCCAACCGTAACAGGGATCTGCTCGAACTGTCTGCGGATCTCTGGAGCGGATTTGGCGAGAGCTGACATTATCAGCTCGGTGGTTAGCTTACCCTCGATAGACATAGCACGGAGCTCTGCCTGTGTCTTGTTGGCACCCTTAGCGATCGCGTCCATAAGACCAACCGCGTTCTCAGATAGAGAACGGAATTCGTCGCCGCGAAGCAAACCAGATGAAAGCGCTTGGCTTAACTGGAGAAGGGAAGAAGAGGTTTCTTTGGCGGAGGCACCACCAATTTTTAGAGACTTGGACACAAGCTCTGTGATTTCCGAGAGCTGCAATGAGCCCGTCGTGACGTCCCCTAATCGTTGCTTTAAGCGAACGTAAAAGGAGGTAGTGGCCTCGATCGAGGCGCGAGAATCTTGGGAGACAGCGAGTAGCTCTCTCTGAGTTGCGACCAGATCAGCGTTACCGCTGGAGACTAGTCTTAAACGACCCTCTAATAGGGTCATTGAATCGGCGGCACGTATAGCCTCTCTTGCTAAGAGACCAATGGAGATACCCCCAAACGCTTTAGCAAAAGCGCTGGAGGCATTCGTACCCACCTGCATCGAACGATTATATCTATCTAAGGACTTTTGCCCCTTTCTAGATGATTCGTCAAGCCTTTTGATTGCTGCGGTAGATCCATCTGCCGCTCGCACCATACTTGCGTTTTCCCCCGTTAATCGAAGGAGGTGCTCGTATACTGTTCTACTCATGGCTTGCTCTTATATATTCGTTTTCGATTACCTGTATGTCCTCCATAATTTCTTTACGAAGTTTTTTAACAGGGTAAAAAGCTTTTAGGTAAGCTAACACCGCGCTATAATCTAGTCCCGTAGGAACCGTCCTCTTGGTCCCAGATACATAGCGCATTTGTGTCATTACCTGCTTGAACGCCATAAAGGATTCAAGGTTTTCCTCATATAGTTCGAAATCCGTGAGGGCCTTTCGATCCGTTTGCTGAGCACGATAAGTTTCCTCATCCGCACCCATAAATACCGCTTCCTCGAGTTCGTCGTCCAGTTCCTTCTCTCGGGCTCGGTTAACAGCGGCTCCGCAGAGGAAGCGTGCCGCCCCTGCTAGTTTTTTAAGCGTTCACCAGTAGCACTCCAGAAAGCCGCATCAAATGCGCGGTAATATGCTGGGTGATCCATGAACTGTTTTAAAATAGCTCTACTAAAAGGAACCTCTTTATCATCAGCATCGTAATACTCTTTCCAACCAACGACACCATCCATAATGAACTTCTGTCCCTCCACACCGAGCTTCTCAATATCTTTATTGATCTCCATTCTAGCCTTCTGATCGGAAGCCAGTATTTTCTTCTGCTCCAGATCTCTTGCCCGAACCGATAGCTCCTGTGTATCTCGAACAACTTGTTCCAAGCGTTTCCGATCCACACGTTTAAAGGTTACAGTGAACTCCACGGTCTTATCTTCCGCGAGCTCAACCGTGACAGGAACATTTACATGCTCCTCAAATCCACGTAATTTAAATTTTGACATAACAACACCGTTTACCGTTTGACCGTGAAATAAGGATGTGGGAGGAGTGTCACGGTCAACAACACTCCCCCCACTCTACACTACTTACGCGGCGTAGAAACCAAAATCAATCGTGTCATCTTGAACTTCAATCTGACCCTGAAGACCAACATTACCATCCTCTAGAGCGACCTCAGAGAGACCCATCAATTTGCCAGTTGCGTTCAACTTGAAGATATGCCCAACACGATTATCCATGCTCAATACAAGATCATAGAAGTTCTGTTGGATGTGATCCTCTGCCCACTCAAAAGGATTAGCTACACCATCAAAATCAAGTTGCTTGAAGGTAATATCGATTAAGATCTTCTCTTCTTGCAGACTAATATCGGCGCAGTTAGGCTTATCGATCGGAACAACCGACCAACCAAGATTAGGTATGTTGAAAGAGTGTACGCAGAGCGTCTCACTATTAAAGGTCAGAGTATTAAATGATCCGTTAGTGAACGTTACTGGGCTAGCTGTGATAGCTGGAACAGTGGTTCCTAAAGGAGTAGAGGCAACCTCTACAGGTCGCTCATAAACACCCGTCATGTCCGTAACAACGAACTTAGGGCGATCATCACTCAGACTAATACCCAGTTGTCCGCGAGCATTGTATGTGTCGTAGCGGTAAACCTTGTAATCTCCCACACCGTTAGTAGCTACTCGTCGAACCATGCCGAGGCTAGCCATATCGATGTTAGATCGATCCGAAGGTGTGAACACCGCTTCGCCCGTAGCGAGAGCCATATCGTAGCCACAAGCTCGGATAACGTCAGCTGCAGGTGGATCATTAATCTCACCCGCGCCAGCATCGCCGCCACCAATAAGATCCATTTCAAAACTGAACTTATTGTATTGGGTAGTGTGCTTGGTTAGTGCGTTACGACCAGAGCCGCCGTCATAATCGATAGTAACTGTCTCACCATCATAGATGGTCGCTTCGAGATTAGAGGTACGGATAATGTCCGTCGCATCAAAGGTCTCTTTGACGTCAACAGCTGCTTGGTTTTCGAAGTACAGTGCCTTCGACTTATCATTTATATTGGTTGTCATTACTTACCTCTTTTAGTAGTGGCTGACTTGGTTTTTTGAGAGGCGTCTTCAGACAACTCTGATTTATTCTCGGAGACCTTTGCTTCCACAACTGGTTCCTCGATCTTGGTGGCTGCAACGATATCAAAACCGCACTCTTCGCAACCTAGGGTGCTCTCTTTAACAAGTACCCCCTTTTTGTTTCTATAAATTTTTGGCATTAACAGCCTCCTAGTGAATAAGTTTTATAGACCTCAACCCAGTGATAGGTTGATCCCCTTACTGTGACGATATCCCCCGATACGTAAACCATCGCGTGGTTAGGGATATCCGTCTGCTCTGGGTTGGGACGAATCCCACTAGCCCGAACAACCTTGTTTAGGTGTTTTCGTGCGTGGAACAAATCCCCCACCTTGCAGAAAATTATAAACGCTACATTGTCCTCGCTCGCTTGCTCCTCAGTACCGTCATACACCGTCATACCTCTCGGTACGGAAGAAACGGGCTGCATATAACAGGCTGGCAGGTCTCTCATGACCGACTCCGCGGGCTCCTGAAAAGTAGCTAGATCGAAGACCTTGAAGTACTCCTCCATGTCCGCCCGAATCTCTTCTGCAAAGCTATAGTTATCTAACACTAGGTTAACCCCAACCGTCTTCTAAAATGATAATCAAAACGACTATCGTAGTGTGCCTGTATATCCTTCTGAAGGACCCCTCCTCCCGATAAAGAACGAACCATTTCTGGTACCGCTATCGTTCTGAGAACCTTGATCTTAACCTTCCTTCCAGCGTACTTCGGAGAGGCTGCTTCGGCTGCGCTCAAGCGCTTCCAAATTAGCTCATCCGTTCCTCTTCCGAGTAGTCTAAAACCACCCTTAACAACCTTCGTGCCACCCGTCTTCTTAATCTTAACCCGAGGGCTTGACTTGGCGGCGGTCCCGAACCTACCTAGGTTCGGTCGGTTATCTTTATAAACAAGATCTACTTGTTCTTTTGTCCCGTAGCTTCTAGCCAAGAAGGATTTCTCCCTAACCTTAGCTGCCGAAACATTATATACTTTACGGACCTCTTTACTTACAGCTGTCCTAGTCTTATTGCCAGTGTCTCTCAAGGCGCGTCGACTAACGTCGCTCACATTCTTAGCGCCATACAACTGCACCAATTTCTTTGTGTCGTCTGCCCTGAACTGAAACATTACGTTGGCTCTACCTCGATGGTTCGAATATACCCATCGTCCATCACCTCTCTTCCCAGTGTGTAATCCTTGCCTGTTTCTAAACAAGTGATTCTGGATCTAGAGGTATCATGTTGGGGAAGCTCCTCTGTCAGTACCTGTACCATATCAGATTGATAAATCATTTCTTGGTACTCTCCATCAAGAGTAATCGACACCTGCGTAGTTATACGAACAGGTGTCTCCTCCCCATCACGATCAATGTACACGCCCTGAGTGCTATGTTGCCTAAAGACACTTCTAGCTACCCTTCTCTCACGGCGTGCCATTATTTACTACCAAGCCGCAACTACAGCAGCGTTCTGACCACCACGGACAACCGCGTTAGGACGAGTATTTAGAACCAACGGGTTGCTCTGCGTCTCGATAGTGATACCCTTGTCGAAAGGCATCGGCTCAGACTTAGAGTAAAAATCAATACCCATAGTGTTCGCAGCTTCCATGTAGTCCGCTGGCGCATAGCGCTCAATGAACATACCCTGAACGCCCTCTGGGAAACCCCAAGCTTCGTCCGCCTCGATAGTAACGCCTTCACCACCACGATACTCTTCGAACGTAATGCCCGCATAAGTAAAGCCGTTACGAAGATCATCGCGCTGCATAGAGGACTCGTTAAAACGATTCCAAGAAGCTACGACCAATGGGTGAGAGGTGAACGCATCGAAGAAATCAGCGCCACAAAGAACCCGAAGACCTCTGTAACCGACCTTACCTAGCTTAGACTCAACCAAGCGCTTGAAAGCCATACATTGGTTACGAATGTCTGTGGCGTCCGTATCAAGATCCCAGTCAAACTGAGTCTCGGTAGTACCCATAGCATTATGGATATCCAAGATAACAGAAGAGCCGTCCGCGTCGAGCAACGTACCCTTAATGGCGCCTAAACGAAGGTTCTCCATTGTTAGGTTGATGTTACTTACGTGATCCATCAACAGCTCATCGATCTTAGCCTGAAGAGCTGCGTTTGATGGACCGCCTTCCTCACCGAACAAACGGATATCTTGAAGCTGTGCTGCAAGAATATTCGAACGCTGTGGTAAGTGGATCGTGCTGAAAGGACGAGACTCGTACTTAGTGCCTACAACAGTAGTAGGCGTTGAACCGCGAGCTTGCGAGGGTACTAAACGAACCGCATCCTGCGCAATGTCGATAGAGACAGTAGTGGTATCAATACCACGGGCCTCAAATAAATTGAGCTCCGACAATCGAGTCGGAACATACGTTTGCTTCTTGATAGCAAGCGTAAGTGAACGCATGCTAAAAGCATCATTATTAAAAATGTCTGGTTGTGCCATTAGATTTTCTCCTTGTTAAACTACTTTGATGCCCTGCGCTTCAAGGCGCACGGTAGCAGCTGTTATCTTGCCCGCATCAAATCCTGATGGGAATGTTAGTCTGCCGAGGGCTACCTCAGCATCCTTATCGATCACAGCAACTTGGACCAAAGTCTCGCCCTGTGGGATAGTTGTGTAGAGCACGCCAACTGGGTCCGTATCTAAATCCACAACAGCCTTCCACTCGCCCGCTGTTAATTGTACGACAGTGCCGCTAACTACTTTCGCAGCTGGTGCGTCGAATGCCGCCTCTGGAGCGCCTTCCGTAAAGGAACGCTTTCCGTTCGCAAGTGATACAACAAACTCACCCTCATGATTACTTTCTGTTAGAACAGTCATTTATTTTCTCCGTCCGATTACTTGTTAGTTTTGTTTTGGAAGCTGTACAAAAGAGCTGTCTCTTGTGCGGCAGTCATTCCAGTGTCAGCATTCTTTTTGTCCGCTTCCGCTTCCTCTGAAATAGCTGTACTGATATCAGCTTCCTCTTTCAAGGAATTGATGATAGCGCCCGCTAGTTCCGCTGGATCAGCAAAATGCGCAGAGATAGCGGCTACTTGTGCAGCATCCATCCCAGCGGCAGTAAGCTTATCGCTCAACTTACCTAACGTGTCTAAGGAAGCCTTTACGGTATCCTCACTAGCGCCCTGCTTAATGAAGTAGCCTGCGAGGTGACTCGCTGCTTTTTCTTCACATAGGTTCACGATAGCCATTGCATCGAACGCCTTGCTTGTTTGTATGGGAGCGTCTTCAGCTGCGTTCGCGCCAGTAATAGCGGTATTAGCGGCTTGGTCGCCCTGATTAGTTTTCTTAGTCATAGTTGTAATAACCTCGTTAAATGACATAATTTCGTCAGCCAAGCCAAGCTCAACTGCTCTCGCTCCAGTGTACACCTGCGCCTCTGTGTCCATCACAGTCTGCGTAGGTAGTCCACGGTTTGTTGCAACCAGCTCAACGAACATTGATCTCGTTTCGTCAATCCTAGTCTGTATCGAGGCTCTCACCTCGTCGGATAATGCTTCGAACGGATTAGCATCAACCTTGTGCTTTCCTGCATGAAGGAGAGTTACCTTAACTCCCTCATTAGCCAATTTCTCGGACATATCTTGGTGAGCTACTACCACACCAATAGAACCTACTACCCCCGTTCGGGGCATATAGATCGTCTCCGCGGAGCACGCTATAGCGTACGCTGCTGAGCAAGCTGTCTCTCCCACATAAGCGGCGATAGGCTTCTCGTCTCTAGAGACCGCGATAAGATCGCAGAGCTCAAATAAACCAGCAACCTCTCCTCCGCTTGAATCGATATCTAATACAATCGACTCTACTCTTGGATCGTTCAGTGCGCTCGAGAATAATCCGAGTATCCCATTGTATCCTTGCATACCCGAGCTACTGGGTATCTGACTACCCTTATTAACCAGAGTCCCGCTGATAGGGATAACACCCACACCTTCGTGTACCGTGTAACTCTCCGCTCTTGATCTTTTCGGAGCACCGTGCATTGCTTCCATAGGAGTCAATTCGGTTCCATCAGATAGAGCGATTGTTTCTAAATTATAATCTGGTTGTTTCGCCGCAAAAGCTGCGACGAATGTTGCTAGGTATCCCTGCTCAACCAACAAAGGGGTATTAAAGATCCGCCCCGCTAAATTAAGGTGCTTCATTTATTTCTCCTCATCCTCTTCGGCGGGTTCTTTCTCCTCTACAAGGAGATCGTTCTCGCTCATCAATTGTTTTTTACGAGTGGCGTGAGCTATGTTAGCCTCGAGTACCTTCGCGGAATCACAATTAAGCTTTCGAGCTTCTTTCTCGTGAGTACTTAGGTCCGCCTCTATTCTTGCTACAGCTGCCTGAGCATCCTGTAAAGGATGTACATAAGCCCAACCCTGCGGGCGCCAGTCTGTGGCTAGATATTCTTTTTTCTTGTTCGCGTAATCTGGAAGACTGATAGCTCCACTAAACACCGCCTCATCCAACCACCATTCAGCGATCTTCTCAAGAACCTGTTGTATTAAATAAATCTCTTGGACTGCCTCAATCTCTCTCTGGAAGTCATTAAGTATCGCTCTTAAAATACGATCATTAACGCTCTTCCAATCACCCGTAACGAGCTCATAAGGAACACCGAAAGATGCAGAGATAGCCATAAGCTGCTGTCTCATATAGTCCGCGTAGAACTCTCCACCCGACTCACCATCAAATAAGTTCAGGTTTTCACCATCACCTAACTGGGTTATTGATCCCGCCTGAAAAGACACCGATGGTAAGGGCTCATCCCCCATATCAAATGGTATTCCTGTTAAAGGATCTATCTGTACTCCAGTCGCTGGGTCGTATCTCGCTTCGCGCTCAATGGTACCCGTGAAGGATGCTTTGTTTTTCTTGCGCTCCAACTCATAATCATCATACGCTTCGAGGTTAGAGTTCTTGAATATACCCGAAGAAAACACGGGTAACGCTCTAAGCTGACCTGCTCGCAAGGGTATGTAGTGATGGATAACATCCTTCGCTAATATCCTTACTCTCTGGGTACCCTCACTAGTGAAGGTACCAAATGTTCTGTCCGAGGGATGCTTCTTAAAGAAGTGGTAAGCTATCCTCTCGCCGCTAGTATTCATTTCTATACTAGATATAATCTGGTTGCCGTTATTAAGAGTTCTGTTGAACGTTGGGTCCAACATGTCTGACTCAAGTAACTGGCACTGCATAGGAACAGCCATTCCTTTATAAGCGGGTCTTCTGCGACGTCTTATAAAGATCTCCCCTACCTCATTTCTGCCCCGACTTATTAGTCTCTGTGCAGCGTACAAGTGCCCCACATGTTCCGCGAACATAGTAGGTATGCTTTCCTTCCACAAGCTGTTAAGCTCGTCCCGAAGGTTCTCGTCCTCATTCTCAAACGTACAAGTTATACCTGTGCCGATCTCGTGCTTAACTAGGGACCGTAATCCGTTGCTAATATAAGGGCCATTTCGAACCGCGTCTCTAGCTCTATCCTGAGATAGTCGAAGCTCAGGGCTAACCGCCGAGTTCGGGCCCGCTGGCTTGCCTGCCATTACTGCAGAGCGTGTTCCTCTACTAGCTGATACGTTATGCGTGCTACGAGAGTTCTGCTTGGGGGTCTCCTCAACAGCTGCTTCTGCAGAGCGTCCGAGAATATAATCCGCTATAACACCCATCCTTATAACCCCGAGCTGATGTTAAGTCTAAAGGACTGCACGCGACTCTTAGATGGAGAATCCTTACTCTGTAGAGAAGCAATAATTCTCTGCTCAATACGAAGCATTTCATCCAGATCTCTATACTCTACATACCGATCCTGATGCTTTGACTTAAGTTCACCAGCAGCTATTGCCTCTTGGAGATACCTTAAATCCGACTCAGTATAATTATCTACCTGCATTATGTACCCTCCTATAAGGTCGCGCCTTCACACTTCGCCTAACTCCAGCGGAGACTACGTTACTATTTTTTTCCATGTCCGCCGCCCATAAGGGAGGTCTGTTCCACGAAATACTGTGTCCGCCGAGTTGGTGCCAAGCGGCTAGTGCATAAACGAATAAATCCAGTGATTCATTTGCCTTGCCTCTTATCTGTACCCAACCCTTCGCTTCTCGAATCTCCGCGTTAAGCAGCTCTTCGTAGTGTCTGTCTTTGAAATACTTGGGGAACTGTACGAACCCCCAACCATCGAAATCTCTGTCCAACTGACCAGCAATGTCGTCCTTAAAACGATCCGTATTGATCATCAGAACTGGCACATCGCCCTTACTGGAAACGTTCCTCTGTCCAGTTTGCTTTCGGGAATCAGGCCAGCTTAGAATTACCTTGTCCTGATTCTCTTTAATATTCTTCTTAACGCTGTCCCCGCCCATACCTCTGACCAGAAAACACTTTCTTTTCAAGGACATAGGGAGCTTTCTGTACCAGCTAAGAGCGTTATCATAAACACCCGCTTCGCCGCCACAATCCACAACTAGGAAGTGATTCATCAACTCCTTGCCGTCCTTAAGTTTATAAGTAGCGTTGATCTTTGCGTCTAGCAGGGACCAATCCTCTTCGTAAACCGCGGGCTGTATTCTGTCCGTCTTGCCTTCTCGATCGGTCTCGGTCAGGGTGTACCTATCAAGGTACCACGCCCTGTTTTCTGTTCCCATCCCGAACATACCAAACTCGAATCTAGATCCCTTACCACCCTGTACATCGACAGCTGTGATCAGGGTCCTAACTCCGTCTGGAACAGTGAACCTCTCTATATCCAAGGCACGTTCCTTAAGCAGCGCGAAATCCGTAGATTGTGATCTTCTAGATTTCGGTACATAAGGGTGAACGAACTCTTGGTTGTAAACGTTCTTAAGCGAGTCTTCGTCGCCCGTTCTTTCGTACTGATCCTCTGCTCTGGCGTAGGTTAACCCTATGTCAAACCAGCTATTAAAACTTGCGAACCATCCAGCGCACCAGAAGCTTGCTCTCTTAGAGACTCTTCCTTCTCCGTGCTTAACACCCTCCGAATCAATCGTCTGCCCTTCCTTTAACCAAGTTCCTGTTAAACGAAAAGCCTTCTCTTGGTCACGGGTTATGTGTTCTCCGCACAACGCGCATATCAAAGCTATTCCTGCCGCACGCTCCTCTACTGATTCATGAGGGGGTAAGTACATCGACTCATCTGGATCAGGGCTCGGTCTAAAGTACTCCTCGCAATGAGGGCACTTAGCGTAAACCATTCTACGGTCTCCCGTATTGTACAAACCAAGGATACCCTTGGTTGGTGGTGCCTCGTGAGGTCTATCCTCGGAGGGCTTCCATGTAGGATCATCAACCTCCTTAGAAGGCGTGCTCTCTACTGCGCACATGGCTTTACTCATGTACGTGGTCGTACGTTTCTGCATCTGATCGAAACCAGATCCTTCTCCGCCGATATCATCAGGCCACCGATCGTAATCGGTTCCTAGCATAAAGCCAATAGGCTTGCCCGCTAGCTGATTCTTACTGGGCCAACCAACGTTAAGTAGCTGCCCCGTCTTAAACTTCTTCCGCCATGTTGTATCTGCTGATCTACCAGCAAGTAACAGGCTCTTTAATTTGTCGGAGTTTGCAATCATCCGATCAAGGCGCCTTACAGAGAAATCCCCTGCGGAAGCCATATCTTTTTCAATGATCATCGCATCCATTGGATCCGCTATGATCTTGTGTGCGGCTCCATTAAGGATCACCGATTGAGTCTTACCGTTCTGTACACCCGCCGCTAGAATCACGCTATCGTAAAACCTAGAGGTCAAGGCGTCCGCTGGTTCCCTCATCAAGGGAGCTAGTCTAGAATTGTAATAACCTGTGTACGCCTCATCCTTAAGATAAACGTACTCTTCAGCACACTCTGTAACTGTTAATCTCTTCGGAGGACGTATTACGTCGACCGTTCTGGCTAGGGTTGCCCTAGCTGTGGCGAAGCTATTAATCACCCTGAACTTCCTCCGACACTTCCTCCCCATCGGGATCAAGGAAGTGCTGAAGGTTATGTGCCAAAGATTGTCTTGCGTCATCTACCGATGCAAGGAACACCTTTAACTGATCAGGCTGTAACCCAACCTCATGCTCTACTCTGTCTGGAAGCGTATCTAGTGCGAACACTAACATCTTAAATGCTTCCGCTACTACGTCCCGTACTTCTTCCGCGGGTATCAATTCCCCGCAATGCTTCTCGTACGCGAGGCGCTTGTTCTCTGCGTCGTACCAATCCTTACGGTCCTTAGGATCCATCTTATCTGGATCATTCTCTATTCCCCCAGCGTCTGCTCCCTTGACCTTCCAAGAGGGCATAACGGATAGTGCTATAGCGACTGTCTTAAACGAGTACTCTTCCCGCTTCGCAGACTTTTTGTCTGGAGCGTATCCTACAAGATACTTGATTAATGTTCGTCTATCTACTCCAGTTAGCTGGGCTAACCTGTTGACTGAAAAAGTTTCCATACATGACCGTGTGTTGGATGTTACGCTGCTCCCTGACTTACGCTAACAATGTAAGTCCATGTCTTATCAAAAGTATCAGCGCTGTCTGTTCCGTCTGCTTCGACGTACGGACCAACTACTCTCACATCAATTAAAACACTGGGTTCTGCGGGGACCTCCGTGGTGTCCACGGCAGGTAGGTTTAGATCGATGACCGATATATCCCAGTCATCCTCCCGATTAGCGTTCTTAGTTAATGTGCGCCAGTCGGTGTAAGCTAGCGTGCCAACGGTAGCTCTAATGCGAGCAGTGACTACTGCGTTATCGCTTATCTTAAACTGCTCCCCTTTAACTAGGAGTCCTGTCAAGACCACCCTTTTTTGGTAGGGTTGTCCTGTAACTAGTTTATCCAAGCTGTATTGCATAATCAGTGCCCTTGTGGTGTAAGGTGGTAACGAGACAAGTCATCAAGCATAAGGCCCATAGCCTTGGCAATCCATTACCTCGGGTTATTCCATTAAAGGCGCAGAGCCTTGGCAATCCGTTCCCTCGGGTTAGACCTTTCTATTCTTGGCAGTGTCTGTTACCACCTAACTTGTGCGCGGTACCCCGCTTTATTTGTTCTTCCCCCAGAAACAGAAAACCCCCGCTGCGCGAACAACGAGGGTGCCTGTACAAGGAGGAGTCATATGAAAGAGCCCATTATGAGCGGGCTTTGGTAGGAATACCCGTATATATGTGGGTATTCCTTCATAGAACCATATTAGAGCACGGTTTGTTACTCGATGCAAGTGATTGATTATAAAAGGTTTATGTTTTTGTACAATTTATTTCTAGGTCCATGGCGGACCGCGGGTTCTCGGGAACTGGCGTGCCTGCTGATTTCTAGGTGGGCTGTAAATCCTTGATTCATAAGGGCTTTTGAGGTGGTACCATGAGAGCGCCAAAAATATTGAGAGATCGAGCTCAATCTGCGCCCACGATCGAAAAAAAATTTTCAGGGTCCCCGTGCTTGACATATGTCCATTATTTCTTTTTTTCCATTTCGCGGGCCGTTTTGGTCCAATTACGGACCCGTAAATTTTAGGCAAAAAAAACCGCCCAATTTGGGCGGTATAGGTTAAAACATTTTAGGGCTTGGTTATTCCTTTGGGCGCATTCCTAGCAATGCGAGCAAAACCCAAATAAATATCAATAGTATGCTCTCAATTATTCCGATGGGTTTGCTGTGCTCTGAGCTTATCGCGTCCTTATATTGGCGCGTCATAATTTCCAGCCTTCACGAACGACTAGCCAAATCACGGCCTGTAATTCAAAACCCGCAATACAGATTTGATGCGCAAGTTCTGCGGTGATACGCTCTACACGTCTGTATTGCTTAGCTGTGGGCGATTCAACTACTGCGCGGTGCTTGCCATTGTGCGCGATAGTACATGCGCGCATATGCCACCTATCAACCGTTACATGGTCGCGTGATAGTTTAGCGATGTTCATTGCAAAACTGTGTGTTTTAGGTGATACGCTTAGAAGCTTGGCTTGCTCTTTTAATATTTTAATAGCTTTGATTTTATTTTGCCCATAGGTGCAAACGGTAACCGCGTGCGGATCCGCGCCACTAGTAAAGGCCTCAATTATATTAAACGCGTCTGTTTTATTACGCGACCATTTAACGCTTGGGCTTAAGCACGACACTACGCACGCCACTACATATGGCGACACATTAAAACGATGCGCGATATCTCGCGTATAGTTTTGGGCTTCAGTGTACCAACTAAGCCCGCGAATTATTTGATCTTCACTTGCTGCATTGTACCAACTAAATAGACGGTTTCTGATTTGCCTATCGCTTAGGTCTACTATTGAAAGTTTGCTCATTTTGCGGCTCCAATTGTCAAAAAATAGTCATTATTAAATACTTGTTTTTCGCCGTCATAATTAGGCGCATAAACGAGTGCGCTTAATCCGTCATCGTACTGCAATGCTATACACTCTTGATCTAATGCGAGCGTTAATAACGTTATTTTGCTTTGGGTTGTAAGCATGTCTTTTTTGACGTGCGCGCGCAGTATCAATGTGCGCTCCAGTTCACCATTATAAATGCCTTCCTCTATTCGCGACGCACTATAAAAAGAGCCTAATAATACATTGGTCAAATAAATAATATCTGCCTGACCTAGTGGGTTATTCTCTAGTCCGATATTTAGTGTTATGTATTGGCCTTTGTTTTCGCGCTCTTGATTTGCGCGCGCTATTGCTAGTCGTGCGCTTTTAGCTTGATAATCTGAGCGCGCTGCGATGTTACCGTTATAAGTTTT
>Ga0209833_1000118_pt1 | contig 54836 bp, 21 predicted proteins | sample COGITO_mtgs_1105_3_FD_184797 | JGI IMG/M metagenome (GOLD analysis project Ga0209833, IMG submission 184797) | Pelagic marine microbial communities from North Sea - COGITO_mtgs_110506 (SPAdes) (version 2) | ecosystem: Environmental > Aquatic > Marine > Epipelagic ... | reverse complement strand
GGTTTCTCTAACAATATCACTATCATTGTTAGGGGATAACATAGTGGTATACTATATTTCTATGTATATTATAGTCAAAATACAAGCTACACACGGCGGTCGCGCCGGCACGCACATGACGGACAGACGGTCGTCGGCTCCCCGAGTTGTCAGCGTCGTGCGACAACGACGACTTACCAGTGGGTGATCTTTGGAAAATCGGACCAAACACACTTTTTTCGTCAAAACATGCTCTCAAAAAGAAGAAAGTCTACGTCGACATCTCGACTGTGACATTGGCGACTGGACAGCGCATGACGACGTCAAGACACAGGGCGGCATTAATGGGCAAACGAGTGTTAAACAGGGACTCTGACGGGTGGGCCTGGATCAAGCTCGGGTGCCACATCACACCGACAGACTTGAGGCTGTCCAGGGCTTCGTGGAGTTCCTCGTCGTCGGCGGCGCCGTCGTCGTCGGCGTCGGCGTCGGCGTCCACCGGCTTCAGGTCGTCAGCCCGAAAGATGGTCAGGGCGACGTCTTCGCCGTCTGGGTGGATGAATGTCTTGAACCACCCCGCTTCCACGAGCACCGAGAAGTGCTTGACCGTGTCGGCGCTGAGTACTGGTTTGCCGGGGCCGCCGCCGAGCGCCTCCAGGGCCTTCAGTGCGGACAGTGTGGTTCCCATCGTCGAGCGGAAGGCGGTCTTGTCGGTGATGGCGCCCCCGTCTCCCAGGAAGTCGGCTTTGAGCAGCCCATGCCCGAGCGCCCCCGGCACCCCAAACTGCGCAAAGGTGTCTGCCCGAAGCGCCGCGATGTCGTACCCCATGTCCTTCACAGCAGCGTCGACGCCGACGGCTGTGACGCCGGCCGTCCCCAGGCGCTTCACATCTCCTTCGCTCAGGACGGCTTCGTTGAACCCCCACTCCGGCCCGGGCTCGTCCATGAACAGGACGGTGCCTCCAAACATGACGACGGCGGAGTCGGTGTCAAACTCCTCACGGCACACGAGCTCGACAAGGTCCAGCGCGGGCGTGTCTCCAAACCCACACGACTCATCACCACCGCGCGTTTTGTCCTCGAGGGTCAGGTCTCCCAGCGCCTCTGTCACGCCGCCGTCTTCGTCGCCGTCTTCGTGGGTCGTCGGAGCGCCCGGGTCGGTCTTTGTCTCTTCCATCTACACGGCTGGGCGGTGGTTGTCACTGACCCCGAACACACGCCCACGTGTATACAATTTGAACGGACGATGTCAAAATAGATGGTGATTCTGTTGTTGTTGTTGTTGTTGTTGTTGTTGTTACAGCAGCGGCTGCGCAGGAGGGCGAGTGGCGGCGTCCTTCTCCTTCAGACCCGTCGCCGGCGTGTACACGGTGACGGGAACGTGTCGGGTGGTCACGGCGCTCCGAAACAGGTTCCCGACCGTGCCGTCAGGAGACAGAGCCGCGTCTGTACTGGACGCTTCTTGTGGAGGCGTGAGCGGCATCGCGGGGGGAAGCGCCAGCTTTCTGGCCAAGTCTTCTTCTTCCGCCCTTGTCGTGTACGCGTCGAACTGATCCTTGAGCTCCTTGTTCAGGGCGGCGACGACGGCGTACGCCGCCCTCTGCCTATCCCCACCGACACCATTCGGCGCCGTCTGTTTGATCATTTTCTCAATTCGAGCGACCGCCCTTTTCTGTGCGAGAGTCAGGGCGATTCCGTCTGGGAGGGTGGCGTCCCTGGGGACCGGCCCCGACGGGCGCTCCCCGCGGTAAACGTCGAGAGTCAGCGACTTCTGGCCCTCGATTGCGCGACCACCCCGCAAATCGCGGATGCGGTACCGGGTTGCCTCGCCTCGCCCACGGTAGCTGGAGACGACGGGGTTTCGGGCGGGCGCCACTGCGCCTCGCCGTCGAGAAGAAGGGGCAAGGAACTGTGACCGGGGAGGTGGTGGCGCGTCTGGCGGCGCTGACGCCGCCAGTGCACCAATGTCTTCCCGTCCGACGGTGGCGTCCCCGGCGAGCGGCACAACACGATCACCCAACCCCAGGTTTCCTAGGTGCCTGTTCGAGTCACTGATCCCCGTGAACAGGCCGGTCCCGGCCCCGGCCCCGGCCCCGGCCCCGGCCCCGGGGACGGCGTCGTCGGCGACGCCCCTCCTCTCTTTTCGTGACGTCAGCCCAGGCCCCCCAAAGTTTGAGAGCACGTCGCCTGGGGCAACGGGGGCAGCAAACATGGGTCCGGTGGACCTTGTCGTGGACACGATCCCTGGACGACGACTGGGAAGGACGTTCTGGAGGGCGGCCTCCTCCTGTGCTCTCCTCAGGGCGTCAAGCTGGGCGCTTTCGATAATGCTTTGTCGTCGGTGAGCGAGACTCGCGGATGCGGCAGCTGCACTCGCCCGTCGCACAACCGACGTCCGGTCAGTTGCGCGCCCGAGCCCGCTTTGCTCGGCGCGTTCCTGTGCGGCGATGGCCGCGTCGTTGATGTTGGCTTGTGCAACGGCGGCGTTGTACTGTTCTTGTGTGTAGATGGGGTTCCGTTCGTCGTAGTTGGGGGTGTTCATGGTAAGCAGGGCGGCGGCCACAGAAGCCCGGACGGTGACCGTCACTTCGTCACCATCCTCGTTGATGTACGTGATGTCCTGTGTTTCCCCCTCGTATCGAGACTCCCGGTTCATTCGAACCAGGAGTGCGAGCGACCCGAGAAACAGGCCGACGCCCAAAATGATGACGATGATCCACACAGTGTCGAGCATGGCGGTCCTTCCTCTCAACAACCAACCCCCTTCCGTCGACTGTCTCGGTGCTTACACCATCTCCACACGACGCTAATAGTTCAACGCACACATCGACGTATTCAATTACAAGTGCCACCGCTCCGACATCACACGATTATCAAGTCGTCGTCGTCATCGTCATCGTCATCGTCATCGTCACCAAAACGCCTTGGTGCGAAGGTCTCTTCATCAGAGGGGTCGACGACGACGACAGTGGTTGCGGACACGGGCCCAAACACGGGCGCAGGCGCAGGCGCAGGCGCAGGCGCAGACGCAGACGCAGACGCCGCGGATGACGGCGACAGAGCATTCGATACGATGGCGTTCACACGGTCAATGGGTTGTTGTTGTTGTTGTTGTTGTTGTTGCTGTTCTGCCGACGGCGGTGTTGGGCGAGTCCTCGTCGCAGAGGACCCGGTTTCCGACACACTCCCGCTGGTGGTAGTGATCCAGTTCCATGTCCCGCGCCTTTCACTGTCGGCCGGCAGAGGGAGACGGTGTGTCGAGAACGGCTGGCCGTCCGACGACGTGCTATACCCCGTCAGTGTGTTAGTGCGCTGAAGCTGTCTGACGCGCTCGTCCACCTGGGCTCGAACGTGTCTGCGAAGTCTTTGTCGTTCAGCGAACGTCAACTGCGCAGACGTAGATCTACTTCTTCCCCCGGCGCCGGCCCCGGCGCGCGACGACGCCACCTCGACGTTAAAGTCTTTCAGTTGGCTGGTTGCACGGACAGTGTTCGAGAACTGGTCGTGTCTGTCGACCAAACTCGTGGGCACAGACGGCACCACCCCCGCCGACGTTTCATCAAGTGGGGCAAGGGGCGGTCCTGGCGGGAGGCGGAGTCTTCCCGCCCCTCCGTGCGCCCGCCGACCTCTTTGACGCGCAACAACAAGCCTCCTGGCGCTACTGGAGACCCGTCCTTCCACCGGCCGCCCGGGGGCGCCGGAGACGACGACAGAGGAGGGACGCCCGTCCTTGCCAAAGATAGTGGAGGCGGGCATGGACCTTCCCCGCTTCACTCTCGACGGTCGTCTCGTCCTACTACTCGATTTTTTCGGCACGGCCGACGTGGACCGTGGGTTCCTACGGTGTTGTTGCTGTTTCCCCCGCCTCCACGATGACGACGACAGGGACTCCATACCAGACTCCGTGGAGCCTTCTGACGACAGACTCCGGCTCTGCCGGGGGACACCTGGGATCCGGCCTTCGAACTGCCTCGAGCGCGGCGTCCGGTACCCACTAGATTCTTCCCGGGCCCGGTCCGTTTCGCCGCCCGACGACGGGTCGCTTCCGCCGCTTCCCTCGTCGACCACCGTCACACGGTGTTGTCGTGGCCCGGTTGTGGTGACGGTGACGACGGTGGGTGGACGACGACCCCGGCCCCGGCCCCGGCCCCGGCCCCGACCGCGTACACGGCGACTGGTGGGTGCTGGCAGAGCGTCGCTCCTCCCTCCTCCTCCTCCTCCTCCGACTGGGGCGGTTCTTGCAACCGAGTTTTTGTTGCGGTGGCGGTAGTACAGAATGATGAGTGCCAGAATCGCCCCAAACAGCACCACTCCAAGCACGATGACGAGCACAAGAAGCAGGTTTGCCATCCTGCCCACACTGATTCATAGGGCCATAGCACCATTCATAGATTATTGAAGACATCCCCAAAGAGAGTGGCTTGTGTGTGTGTGCAAGGTACAGGTCCTCTGGCCTGACGACGTCGCCAACCTCGACCCGGAGCTTCACCAGAGACAGGTCGGCGCCGGCTCCCCCCCGCACGAACACTGATCTTTACGTTTCCATCTGTCATAACGTCGTTGGCGTTGCCAGTGACGTCTTGGGTGTAGACCGTGTCGAGTGAAGGCGCCCAGCACTGGTAACGTTGCACGAGCCGCTCGATTACCATGGCGGTTTCCATGCACAGGCGATGGGACTCCTCCCGGGGTATCGTTTTACACGAGGAGTCACCAGTGAACACAAACATCACCGACTTTACTCGTGTCAGGATCCCGTCATATGTGCACTTGTATCTGACTGGAGCAACGGACTTAGACGATGGGGCGGGGAGCAGTCTGTGGCACACCGTGTTTGTCAGGTATAGAAACGAGACGAGGAACGTCGATACAGAGACCGTGTGCCACAAGATGTCGCGACAGATCCTTTGGTTGAACTCCGTTGTCATGCACGCGACGCATGCGACACACACGGCGCGGGCGGCGGCCAGTACTTGGCTCATGTTGCTGCCCAGGCCTGCCCACATACACAACCCGTGATGGGTATATACACTTTCGCTGCTCTCTGCACAAAGACGACGAATCCTCACATTCACGACACATACACTTAAGACGACGACTGGACGACCTGGACGGCCTGGATGATTTTCCCGAGGCGTTTGAGCGACGCGGAGCTCAGCTTTCCCGACGCCTTGAGGACAGAGCACTCTTGAACCGACGTCATGAACCGTCCGAGTGCCGCGTCGCCGCTGACGACCTTTCTTTTCGCCGACGTCAGAACCCGCCTCCCGGTCGCCAGGTCCATGGTCTCCGCTTGGGCGGGCTTGGGGGCAGCAGCGGCGGCAGCAGCGGCGACAGCAGCGGTGGCGGTGGGCTTTGACGACGCCCCGGCACCACCACCACCAAAGTCAAACACAGATGCAAGGAACGCACCGACGGGCACAGAGGCCTTCGTCGTCTTTGTCTTCGTCTTTTTCCCCGTGTCAAGGATCGACGCGAGGACCCCTCCTCCGGCATCCGGTGGCCGGGTCCGGTGCTTCTTCTTCTTCTTGCTGTTGTTTGTCGCCTTTGTGTGTTCCTCAACGACCGCGACGACAAGAGGGTCGTCGTCTTCATCCCCGTCGTCAAGCAGCGGTCGCTTGACCGCCGCCGCCTTTGCCTTACTCTTCTTCTTCTTACTCTTCCCTTCGGACATGCCACACGGATAAAAAAAGAGAAAACGAGGGTACATGCACACGTGTATACATTACACTTCACTTCACTTCACTTCACTTCACTTCACTTCACTTCACTTCACTTCACTTCACTTCATGCCACGACATGTGTGTGTGTGTGGATCTACCACTTCTTCACCTGCTCCGGGTGTGGCTGCCGAACAAAGACTTCGTAGAGATCCGCGGGCTCCGGGACCTGGCAGTTCTCCACCATTTCTGCGAGGACGTCGCGTGTCAGCGCAGCGATGCTTCCTTCTGCCGCCAGCTCCGCCGTCCGGATAGACGCCATTGCGATGGGCCCCACCACGACGGACATCCGTCGTGGTGCCGGCCGGTAGTCCTGTTTCGTGTCGACGAGGATTGTCACGACAGCGGCCGCCAGTGCTTCGGGGACGGTCTGTCGGCCAGACAGAGACTCGTCGCCGTCGTCCTCGAGACCCGTGGGCGCAAACCTAGACACAGGTTTCACGGACTTGATGTGGATGCGCCCAGACGACGCCCGGAGCGCACCAGGGACGGTCACCCCCCACTTCGTCAGCGCCATGCTGTCCAGCACAGGCGTCCGCGTCACCCGCTGGCGCTTTACCGGCGCCCCCTCCTCGGAGTTCACGGTGGCAACGGTGGCGGTCGACGGTGACGGTGTACCCCAGTCCCCGCCCAAGACGCCCGCGTAGGCAAGGTCCAGCGCCGCAGTGGCCGGGACGACGGCGTGCCCGTCGGAGTGGGACACCAGCCCCCCAACGCGGGACGCAGACGATACGCGCTGGGACACAGGGACAGGCGTGACCGTCGTCACACTGAAGGACACACACGCCCGCGAAAGGTGGCGAGACAGGAGGTTCTTGAGCCCGCCCACCGGGAGAGTGGGGCTCGTCGGGCCGCTCCCGTACGCCACCGCCGCATGAATCGCGGTGGTGCAGCCGTTCCCCTTGTGCGTGGAGGGCATGGCCTTTGCAGACGCCGAGTTCGGGTCCACGGTGGCCAGGCCGCGCACGGTGCCGGCCACCGCCTGCCTGCCCCCGCTTCCCTTCAACTCCGCGACGATGGCTTTGATCGCCCCCTCCGTCTCCGCGTTGAGGAGGTCGACGTTCTGCCCGACGAGGGACTCACGGACGGCCTTCACGGTCGCATTTGTGGTCAGCTTGGCACTGGCAACCATCTGTGCGTACCTCCCGGTCGCGGCCTTGTGCTGCTTCTTCCCCTTCTTGGTGGTTTTGATGACGGGCTTCAGCTGGAGCCCCACCGGCTTGAACTGGGCGACTCCTCGGACGTCGAGCAGCTGGGCAGGCGTCTCGACGTCCACGACTCCCCCCACGTGGGTACTGGCAGACAGCCGGGTGACCCGCTTCAGGGTGTCCGTCGACGCCGACGGAAAGAGCTGCAGAAACGGCATCGTCTGCGCAGCGGCCGGCTGCACCCGATGGTGCTCCGCCAGCTGCATCGTGTTGAAGTGCGTGTCCGGGGGCAGGCCAACCGGGTGCCGCGTCGTCCCGTCGCTAGGCACACACCCGGCCCTCTCGATGCTGTTGTAGTGGCTGTCCGTCAACGACACACACGGAACGACCGTGACGTCTCTGGACGTCGAGAAGCTCCGGCCCAGCTCTCCGTGGGAGCGGGACAAGTCGACGACACCCTCTCCGCCAGACGTAAACAGGACAGACCCTCCACGCGGCGCCCCTGCAGCCGCCGCCTCCGCGACGTTGCTCGGAACTGCTGCCGCCACGGCGTCACCAAAGTCGTCGGCCACAAACGGCCAGCAGGTTGACGGAATCCCGGGCTTCCCCCGCCGCCGCTCCGCCGCGCGTCGTGTCGCCGACCTGCTCGGTGCCAAGATGAACTGGGACGTGTCGCCCACATCCGCCGTGGGTTGGAGCGTGCGGATGACGCGGGGCGCACCCCCCTTCTTCAGCGGCGGCAGCACCTGCTCCAGGGCCGGCTTGAAGCACCACTTACGCAGGAACTCGACGGCGTCGTCCCCTCCCGCGATGGAGGCCAGCACCCGCGCGGACTGCAGCCATAGTGCCTGGCAGCTGTTGTTGAACACGAACTGCCTGTTGACGTCCGCGGGGCATTTCAGGGCACCGGTCGACAACCCGAGGGGCCCGATGAAGTTGGCGGCGTGGGACGTGGACGGCGTCCCGCCAGAGGTGATGCGGCCAAAGGACCGCACGCGGTGACTGGTCGCCAGGCTGTCGTGCGTGGACCGCGCGATGGCCAGGAAGTGCTGGGGAACGTACCCCGCCATCAGCACGGTGTCCGACGCGATGGCAATTGGTTGGGTGGACCGGTTGTCGACCGACACCGGGTGGGTCCAGGGAGAGACGGCAAACAGCGGGACGGCTTCTGCGGTGGACCGCCGCAGACACCCAGCCGCCAGGATCTGCATGTCCCAGCCGACGGACCCGGCGGCGTGGACGGACTCGGGGGACAGACTCGAGCGGGGGAACCCGGCGACGGCCCGTGCCGCCCGGCCGTAGGACATGACGCCCGAACCAGACGTGGCCTGCAGGACGGCGAGGGTAGAAGAGACGGTACAGGCCACGTCGCCCGGAACACGCTCTGACTCCATTTGAGGGATGCCGTTGGCAAACGCCCGGATGTCGGGGATGGTTCCGTGCCGCTCCGCGGCGCCTGCGTCCGCCCGGTACCGATACACCCGCTCCGCTTCCGCAAAGTCCTGCGTCATGAGACCCTTAAAAATGTCCCCGAGCGCCGGCCGACCAACGACGTTCCGCAGCGCGCCCTTGCCTGCCCCAAACTGGTTGAAGATGCCGCTGTCCTGGGGCACGGGCGCCATCGACGCAGACACCGCCATCGGCTCTGCAGTGGCCCGGTGGTACACCCCGCTTGCGCCTGCAGCCAGCGTCCTCACCCGCGCACCGCCGGTGGTGGTGTCCGGGTCGTACACCCAGTTGCTCAGCGGCATCCAGGTGGACGTTTCGTTGAATGGTGTCAACTCCGCGCCGTACTGGTTCAGGAGGGCCAACATCGCGGGAGGGATGGAGTGCGTGGCCTTGATCATCTCCAGCCCGCCGCCCTCGTTGGTCCCGAGGGTGGTCATCACCGCCGGCAGTGGCCGCGACCCCCGGACCCCAATCCCAGGCTCCAGCGTCGCGCCTGGCCTCCGCCATGGATCCTCCAACGTCGGAAACAGGGCCCGGACGTTGCTGTCGGGCACCGTGTGTGCCCGGTTGTACTCGCTGCGGGTTGGCGTCCGGAAGTCCGTCCCCGCCGGCCCGCGGTGGCGGCCGCTCAGTGTGAACTTGGTCATCGTGACACCCTTACTGCGCCGGACGAAGGACTGCCTCGCGTGGTGGTCGACAAACGCCTCAAGACTCTGCCACATCGCGCCGCCGAGGTTTTCAGCGTTGGGCGGCGGCTCCAGACGCAGAGGCGTCATCCCCATCGCCCGGACAAAGTTCTCGCGGCGGACGGCCGGCGGGCCCACAGGGAACGACGACGGACCAGACACGTCCAGAATCTTGGCCAGCACAGAGTCCAGCTTTGCCCTCAGGTTCGTCCGACCCATGCCCTGGATGACACACGTCTGCACCGGCAGCGAGACGCCGACTCCCATCGGAACCCGAGGCGTGTCGTCGCTCAGGTCGACGACGACAGGGACTCTTCTTCTTCTTCTTCTTCCACCGTCTGGTGTCATGGCGGCGGCGGCAACGTCGTACATGTCGGCCGGGACCAACGGGGTGTCGGTAAACAGTGCCGACTCCACGGCGTCCATCGTTGTGGCCCGGCGCTCGTCCGACGTCAGCCCCCTTCTGTCGACGGGTGTGGACGGAAGGGTCTTGAACGCCCCGTCGGCCACCGCCGCACGGAAAAACATCGACCCTGGAACGAAGACACGCGCCCGAGTCGCCATCGCGTCCCCGACGCGCCGCAGGGTGGACCGGATTACTTCGTGGCGCGTGGCGGAGGAGCAGGCCGTCACAAACTCGCGCAGCGTGTCCGCCACAATGAGGCCATACATCGCACGCTGCGCCCCCTCTGATCCAAGTGGATAGGCAGGGACCGAACCCGTTGAGAACGCGACGGAGCGGTACGGCAGAATCCACGGATGACGACCACACGCAATGACTGGCGTCGTCTCCGTCGGAGCGAGAAGAGGAAGAACCACACGGAGGGACACGGTGGACACACCCGGGCCTGCGCCTGCGCCTGCGCCTGCGCCTGCGCCTTCTTCTTCGCCTTGCCGAACCCGCTTGCGTGGTGGCGACGTCTCGTCATCGTCATCGTCATCGTCATCAACGTCGACAAGGACGACCTCGTTCGCGCGCGCGTCGTCGGGGGCGAACACGACGCCGCCGTCCATAATGAACGCACGCGCAAACATGGTTGCGGCCCGTGCAGCGATTGACGCGACGGCGGCGGTCGAGTCGAGTGGTTGGTCCACGTCGGCGTTCTGGATGTCGGAGCCCTGGACCGTCAGTCCCGCCGCCAGCTCGACGACGAGAGACATCGTCTCTGCCTCGCCCCCCGGGACGTCGGCGGTGGAGGAGATCAGGACGTGGGCGACGTCTGTTGCGAGAGACGTAAACGCGGCTCGCCCGACGCCGGTAACACCGTCCCAGAGAAACGCCATATCCTGTTCCGACATCACGAGGTCGCCACGACCCGTGGTGATGCCGTCATAGCTCCCTGCCAGCCACGCGTTGACGTTCGCTGGCGACTCGGCGGGCATGAGGACAAAGGCGTGTGCCTGGAGAGAGTGGTAGCACTCCTTGATTATGGTGAGCAGGTCGCCGACGGTAGCGATCCAGTGCACGCCCGGCGTCCCGGCGGGCACGGCAGTCCACGCCCCAAAAGACGGAAGAACCGCCGCAAGTGCGCTGCGCAGCGCCACGACGTGGTCAGCGACGGCCCGAAACGTGGGCAGGTTGGTGACGGTCTCTGCGGCGGACTCCAAGACGTCCCGGATGGCAGTGTACTGCGGGCACGGGGCGAAGCCGGGGTAGACGCCCGGCATGGCACCGGGGCGAAAGATGCCCGACGCCCGGTTCCCGCGGACACCCAGCACCGTCCTGATGGCAACGATCGGCAGGAGACACGCCTTCCAGTCAGACGTGTTCATGAACACCCCGTTCTTCAGCATGTTCCGGTCGACGACGGCGTGCGCGAGCCTTTGCGCCGCCACCACCGCCATCATGAGGCGTCCGGTGTCGAGAACGGGGGCGCTTGATGCTGTCGTGGCGTCATCGCCCGCCCCGGGCGGTGTCCACCTTCGCCTCCAAGTCGGCGGGAGGTCCGTCGCAACCCGCGCAGCCGCCAGCAAAAACCGTGCAAACTCAACGCCCGGCGTGATGACCGTCTCGTCCCCCGCACCGGACGCCGGAGGCGAAGACGGGCCGCCCAGCAAGCACCCGGCAGCAGTCGGGACGAGTCGGGCCTGTGCCGCCGACAGCAAAGCTCCGAACAGGGACCAGACGTCCGCGTCGGTGTCAAACGCGCCCAGTGCGTCGTGATTCCACGCCGTACCGGCATAAAACCGCACGGGGCGTGTCACAACCCCGGGCTGCGAGAAGGCGGCGATGCGGGCACGGCGCGACGCGGGACCAAGCCGCCGCCTTCCGCCCACAGCGGCCGACGGTGCGCCCAGACCAACAATGAGGCTCTCAAGCGGCCGGAGGGGAGACCGGCTCAGCATCGCGGGAAACATGCCGGTGGAGGCATGGACCGCCCCAGGGAGGAACGGACCCGACCCGTCGATGACAAGCGACGTCGTCCCATCCAGTGCCCGCCCCAGTGTCGCTGCCACGCGCGCCTGGCGTGCCTCGACGGCATTGAACAGAGCAGCGGCGGCCTCCGTCGAGACGCCGAGTGGCTGTGGCGTCAGAGCCTCAACGGCGCTCAGCGGACCCGTGTACTTGAGCGTCGTCCCAAGCGGCTGTGACAGCGGAGGACAGAGCTGGGACGCGAACCACGCAGAACGTGTCGCTTGGAGAAGCGCGTCTCGTGACCCCACCAGGAACATCGCGCTCCCAGGTGGAGACATGGCAAGTGTCACCCGGAGTCGACCAATTGACAACGACGCCTGGCGAATGACGACACGAACGGGAAGAGACGACGCCATGGCTCCAGCTCCAGCTCCAGCTCCAGCTCCAGCTCCGGCTCCGGCTCCGGCTCCAGTCTCAGTCTCTTCGGGGAACACGACGAGGAGAGTGTCTTCTGGTCTGGACCCCGCGAGCCACTTTGGCCCACGCCCACCGGTGGCTGGTCTCCACTCGTCAACGCCTTCTGCACCAAGAGACATCGCGAAGACGGCACCCGTTTCGAGCTCTGACTGTGCGGCAGACGTGAACGCCGCCGGGAGTCGTGCGTACAGCCTCGAGATGCTTCTGGCGCCGTACGCCATTCCTGCAGAGTGGATGGTGCCGTCGACGGCCCCGTCTCCAATGGTGCCGGGCTCGATTACTCCTGCAACGCCCGCTGGGCACCTCTCGTCCACCTCTTCCGTTACGGCCGTCATGTACACTTCCAGTGGTTGGACGGTGAAGCACACCGGGGAGGGCTCGAGGCCGGCGTGGGACGCGCTGGGCACGTCCCAGGTTCGGCGGATCTTGGCGGCGGCAGCGGCGGAGTGGACGGGCCACGCGTCGTTGTGTGGGTCCATGGAGGAGCACAGTGTCCGCAGCGCGGTAGGAAGCGCACACCGGAACGCGTCCTCGTCCACCTCATTCTGCACGTCCTGTCTCAAAGCATCAGGCGTGGTCGCCGCCGCCGCGTCCTTCAACGGGGCCCAGTCCCACACGCTCCTCCCCTCCGCCAACAGCGTCTTCAAGTCACCAATCCCACCGGCGGCGAACGGCTGCGCGAGGGCCTCAATCGTGGCGGTGCCGTACATGTACGTCTCGCTGCTAACCGGCGTTCCGTCCGGGTCGTCAAAGAACCGACAGGCAGTCGCCGCCGCAGCCGCCGCGATTCTCGAAACAAGCACCGTGAACAGTGCCAGGTGGGGGTCGTCCGGCTGCACGTCGTTGGGCCAGGAATCTGGCGCGACATTCAACGGCGGGTCCTCCTTCGGAATCCTGACGTCCACACCGGGGGTGGGCGGGACTGCCGGAGCGGACGTGAACACACCCTTTGTCAAATCATGGCGCACGTCCAGGTCCTCGTGGAACGGGGGCAGGGGATCTCCTGTCTGCAGCGCGCACTTCTTCCGGATCGACCGTGTACGCGCCGCGGGAGGCAGCGTTTGCAACCGGCCAGGAATAACGTCCACCGCCTGACAAACGTCGTCAACGAACTGCACACAGAGGTCCACGACCCCACGACACGCACGAACCGCGCGCACCGTATCGTGGCTTCCATCATCGCTCACGTCGCTGTCGACGCCCGCACCCGCACCCGCACCCGCACCTGCACCTGCACCTGCACCTGCACCTGCACCTGCACCTGCACCCGCACCTGCACCTGCACCTGCACCACGGAGCCCCATCGTGGAGTCCGAACGTCCGCTGTACGACGCCCCGCCTGCGTCGTCCGTCTCCACGTCACTTGGAGTGGTGGTTGGGTGTGGCACACTACTGCGTCCAGCGCCAGGGCGTCGACTGCCCGTCCGCCCGCCGACCCTTTCCTCCATCGACTCACAGAGCTTGCGCATGGCGGCGACCCGGGTTTGTTCGCCCAGAGTTGCAACGCCGTGGACCGTCCCCTCCCCGTCGGGGCCCAGCTTCGTCTTTTGCTGCCAGTTGCAGGCGAGGTCCAGGACCCGGATGACTCCGATGAGCTCTCTGAAGTAGTACGAGGCGGCGCCCGCGCTGTCGACACCCCGCAGACCACGAGACATGAGGGCGGCGAGAGGGGTCACGACGGCCCGCCGGGTCGTAACGATGGAGAACTTGTGGTACCACTCGGGCCCCCCCTCGAACATGTTGCGCGTCAAGACGCCGGTGTTGGAGTCCCACGCACGCACCATCTGTCTGTCCGCGTTGTCCATCTCGATCAAATCCCACCCGAACATGGGGTGGAGCACGTTCCCTGCGAACCGAGCCAGCGTCACGACGAGCGACATCCCAGGGAGAGACATGTCGACCCAGTTGATGCTCTGGTCCAGCGCCGAGACGCCGCCAAGAGCGGTGATCCACGCCCCAAAGGCGGCCGTCGTCAGCTCGGGGACGCCTGCGAACACCGGGTCCAGGAAGGCCCTCGCAAACGGAAGGGCGTGGACATTCTCTGTCCCACCACGCGCGTGATCGGGCAGCATGCTCCACGTCCCGGGAAACGGGAACGGGTTGGCGGCAGCCTGCGGCCCCGCGGCGGGGCCGGACATGACGGCTACCGCGTTGGCCATGAACCAGCCATGGGGCTGGTCGTCAAACAAGGCGGTTGTCCCGCCCTCGCTGGCCGGGCCGAGTGCGGCGGTGATGCCCGACATGCCCTCCAGCATCGCACTCACGGCGTCGTGGACGCCCCGACAAATTGGGCCGTCGGTAACGACACCCAGAACATGGTCGGCCGTTGGAGCCGGCGCGTCGGCGGGCACGGGCGCAGAGGACAGCAGTGCGGCGTACACGGCCGGACCACATTCCATCGCCCGTGTCCGCAGAGCAATGGCGGCGGCTGTCCCTGCCAACACGGCATGACGCGGCGTGGCATGGACCGCCATCACTCCGGCGTACAAACAGAACATGTACCGGGCGGCGGCGGTGAGCAGCGGGGTCGGGTAGTCGCTGGCGGCCGCGTCGTCGGTCATCCACGGGACGCTTTTCCCGTTGACCGACCCGGCCACAACCGCCCCGGCGCGGGAAACAACGTCCTCAACCGCCCGCACCCGCACCCGGAGACGGAGGAGGACGGTGGTGATGTCACAGCCCCACTGCGCCGAGAGAGCCTGCCGGATCCACTCGGCGAGTGCCACAGACACCGGGACGGGGACGTCTTTGTTCGACGCGACACGCCACAGAATGGTGTCCACAGAGGCAGCCGCAGACGCGGCCGACGTCAGAGCGCCACTCACGACTTCCCAGGACACGTCGTCGGCGTCGGCAGACTTGATGGCAATGATGCGATCGAACACAATCCCTGCAACGTCACCCGCGACGCCTTCCAGCTCGTCCGGGTACTCCACGCCGTCGTAGTCGTCGTCCATGGCAGGGCGACCGCCTTCTTCTTCTTCTTCTTCTTCTCCCGGCGCCATCCCGGCGATCTTGGACGCCAGACCGAGGCGCACCGCCTCGACTAGAACAGTACGTAGGTTGTACACGTCGGACGCCTGCTTGATGTGCTCCATGGTGGAGCGTAAGGCGACGTTGCCGTCTTCGTCTCTCAGTGGCGCCGGCGGCGTGTCTGGGTGCAAGTTGTACAGACGCCGGGCGAGCGACGTGAGAGACCACATGTGGTCCGTCGCCGACCTGCTGTTGACAAACGTAGCGGCGGCGGTGGCGGCCCACTGCCCGCGGTTCCCTGGCCCGTCGGTGAACCTGTCGTCGAACACAAGGAACGCGTTTTCCCACGCGGCGACGTACGTCCCCGGCCCGCCTCGTACGATGGCCGCAACCAGCCGTGCGATCTCGCTGACCCACCATCGGTGACTCCGGACGGCACCTGCAATGGCCGCAAGCGTCGTCATCGCCCGGAACTGGGTGTCGGTCGGCTCCGCCGCCACGTAGCTGGTGTCCTCGACGCCGGGGGTCGAAGAGAACGTCAGACTCGCTGCCGGGCGGGTGTCCAACGGCGTGGGTGGAATGTTTGGTGTGTCGGTGCGACTGGCGACACTGCGACCAGAAAGGGACCCGACAACGTCAGAGATGCTGACCTTCACCGGAGGCCGACCCGGGTACCGAGGAACGACACCCGCCTCCAGCTTCTTCCTCCCCAGGCCCGGCTTTGGTGTCGCAGCACTCACCATGTTCATCACCACAGCCGACACGGCGGCGGCAATGATCTCGACGTCAGTCTGAACCTCGACGCCACTCCCGTCTTTCGTGTCCCTCCGGTTTCCGAGGACTGGAAGCAGCACACGGAGAACGCTCCAGCGCGGAAGTGAACCCAATGCCTCCTGGATGCCCATCGCATGGGCGACGATCGAGTCGACGCGTCCATCGGCACCCGCGTCGTCCAACTTCCGGAGAATGGGGAGGATGTCGGCGGTGTCGGTGTCGATAGACTCGTCCAGCCACTCGCGCGGGGTTCGTACCGAAGACACATCTCCATCAGCGCCTGCGCCTGCGCCTGCGCCTGCGCCTGCGCCTGCGCCTGCGCCTGCGCCTGCGCCTGCGCCTGCGCCTTCACTCCGGGCCAGTGCCTCCGCCAGAGCAGCAATCTCGTCTGGGTTGGCGTATCCACCGCCCCCCTGGGACATTGACCGGGCTAGCGCGGCATTCGCTTCACTCTGCATCCTTCTCGCAAAGTCTTCATCGCCAGCTGTGCGCTCCCCGGACATGACCGACGGACGGACAAGATGGCGGATGGGTGTACCCACTGCCCGATTTCAGCAGTCTTATATACACTTTGGTCAACATGGAAATCGCGCCATGTGTGCGCATTCGAAACAATTCTATTCTTCTTTTAGCCCGTCGCATCACAACGACTCCTTCTCCAGTGCCGCCACCGTCTGCGCGACGAGGGTGTCAAGCGACACGCCTTCCCGGTGCAGGTCCCCGTCTTCGTTGTACAAACAGCTGCACCTGTAGCGCAAGAGGGACTGTGCGACGGCCGCCTGTGTGCGCGCCATTTTGGCCCACGTCGCAAAGTCGAGCAGTGTCACGCACGGCCGCTTTCCCGCCTTAAACACAGACATCAGAACAGAGCACCCGTACTCTTTTCTGCCAGACGCAGAGTCCTTAAGGTCGCCACCAACCTCGTCGTGCCACGTCGGCAGGGCCCGCCTGTCCACCTTGACCCCAGGCGCCCGAAACATGTCCACCGAAGACGTCGGGATGGGTGTCCCGACCAACCTCGACTGCTTGTTCGTCTGAATCCACGCCTCGTGATGGATCCAGGACAACGCCTCCGCGTGGCGGTCGGACGGCGTGCTGTTGGAGTGCGCGCGGGGCAACGTGAGGGACAGAACCGCCGAGTCAATCCCCCCGTCGCCACCATCCAGGACGTCAACGTCGCGACCAATAGCGGCAGCGGTGGCGGCCTTGGTCCACATGAACTGGTTCAGCGGGCGGAGAGCGTCGGTCGGGTTAAACACCGCCGGCTTCACCATAACACAGGACTGGACGTGACGAATGGGCGCCAGGCGAACAGCATTCGGAGAGTCGTCATCGGCACCGCCAAACCCCATACTTGGACGCAGGTGACGGAGCAGGACGCTCTCGTGCGCACAGGACGGCGCCAGAGTCGCAACCGCTTCAATGGTCGACGACACCCAGACGTTGATGGCAGGAGAAAGTGCACCAGCCCCAGCTCCGGCTCCGGCCCCGGCTCCGGCTCCAGTGCGTTGTCCCCGTTTCGACTTCGTCTTTGACGAAGAGGACCGGCGTTTGGGGATGGCGGGTGAGTCGACACGGACGACACCAAAGAAGAAACCCATTCGGTCATCCGGGACGTCTGTCACGTCGCCCGAGTTGGACACGATGCTGATCAGCCCGGGCGACCGGAGGGACGTCGCGACTGGGATCTTGTGAGCAATCTGCACAATCGTGTCTCGGACGACACTGGGGTCCGTTACGGACCCCAAGAGGTGGATGGCGTCCAGCAACGAGTCGCACCCGTCTGCGCTGACAGACAGTGCGATCCGAGTCCACTCAATGAGGTCGAGCAAGGGGTTGCCACCATCCCCTGGCAGTGGCGCCGCCCCCCCGAGAGAGGAGTCTTGGCTGCCGGGGACGTCCCCTGACGTCTCGACTGCAAACGCAAACGTAGCGGCGGCGTCGACCACGTTGAGGGACAGCGGGGCGGCACCAGAAAGGATCCGGGGCGGGACTTCACTCGACGCGTGGTGCCGCCGCCCGATGCACTCCTCGGCGTCTTGTGCGAGGTTGAGCCTCACGTAATCGAGCGGTGCCACCGCGTCAGAGTCTTTCATGCCGCCCCCCCCGGCAGCTCGACTGAACACCGCCTCTGTCACTCCAATGATCATCTTGTCCGTCGAGCTGAGGGATGGTTTCCCGCCGGCGCCGGCACCGGCACCGGCACCATGCCGCCTGGCCCGGTCCTTCCGCGCCCGTGTCTGCTCCTGTGCAAAGGGGTCCATCAACACAGCTTGGACCAGCGTCCCAAGGAAGACCATGAACCCGGACGCCCAGGCGGTGCTGTGCGCCACGCCCGGTTGCTCCTCGATCCCGACGGAATCGAAGGAGGTGGTGCCGCTTTCCCTATCGACTCGGAACGCGTACCGGACGCCCTTGGCGTGGACGGGTGTGGACACGTTGCCCTCTGAGAACAGGAGGGCGGCAGAGGCGATGAACAGCCCAACCGCGACGTGGCTCGCCGCGTCGTCCGGGGCGGAGCCCATGGTGGACAGCAGCGCCATGATCCGCTCGACGCCCGGCACCCCGCCTTGAGTCAGGGCGGACCGCAGTGCCCTGACACTGTCCTTCTCCTTGGACAGGGTGAACACGTCACGCTTGTGGGCGACGCAAAACGCGAGGAGGGGCAGAGTTCGACGGAGCGCGCTACGCATCGACGCCGACACGACAGCGTGGAAGTACTGGCGCACCCCCGGGTTCTCCAACGGGTTCCGTGTGTCGATGTGACGGAAGATAACGTCGCGCTCTGCAGCCGCAACCGCAATGCCCGCCGCCCGGTCGCGCCCGGAGCTCCTACCCGTCGCCACACTCCCGTCCGTGATGGCAGTGGCACTGGTCAGTCCCGTCGCGCCGCCAGACACAATGTACGGCCGGGCCGTGTCACAAAGCCGCGACAGGGCAAGGGTGAGCGTCAGCGGGTGCGGCGCCAAAGCCCCAACCACGCCGTGCACATGCGACCCACTCAGACCAATGTCGACGTCAATCGCGTCACAGAACGCGAGGACCGGGTTCGGGGCCATCACCCCACTCCCCGCCGAGAACGCAGCCAGTCGCTGGGCAGAGCGCCGGGTGGCAGCCAACAGCCGCCCCTCCATCCCCGAGGTGCAGTACACGAGGCGGCCACCAACGGCCACCGTCGAACCGTCACGGGCCGTGACAGATGGAACAGGCGGCGCCGCCGCCGTGCACTGGGACACCGCCACGAGAGCAGTCATGAAGTTGTCGGGGCGGCGTCGCTTCGGCGCCACGGACCACACACACCGCAGCTGTGCAAACACGATGAACCCGTCCGTCTCGGTGGTGTCACGGGGTGGCGGTACACCGGGGCGTCGAACATTGCCATGCGGTGGCGGTGGCGGAGGAGCACCAACCGCTTCATCGTCGTCATCGTCGTCGTCGTCGTCCGATGACACAGGTCGAGGTGCAAATGTACCAAATCCCTCTCCTCCCTCACCATCATCGTCACCGTCGTCTTGTACGACACGGCGCCGACGGCCGTCGATGACAACGACGGGGGCCGCGACGACACCGCCGCCAGGTTCCTTCGTCTCTTCGTTGGAGTCGTCGTCGTCGGCGGCGGCGTACTGCGCGTCGGCATCAATGTACCCGCGTTGAGTGGCGACGCTGTACATCTGGGAGCGGGACACGAAGAGTCCCGTCACGACACCGTCGACCATCCTTGGACGGGAGTCTTTGGCGGTTGGGATGGCCCTCTCCTGCGGCGCGTCGCTGGTCATCATTTTGCTGACGATGGCGTGCACGAACCAACCCTGACCGAACCGGATGCCACCCATTGTTGCCACACGGGGCTCGGCGCCGGCGTCTCGGAGTGGCATAAACCGGCGTTCCGTCAGGGGGAGCCCCCGGTCCTCCTCCAGCCCCGCCACTGACACGACCGACACGGGGACAAACCCGATCGGGGCGACGACACCGTCTTCGTTGATACGCAGGTCTGGTGTAATCTCGACACACAGGACGCCTTTCTGTGTGTCAGACATCGGGACACTCGCCGAGCGGTGGGTGGTGATGCGCTGGGACTCAGGCATCCCCTTCGCCGCCACGATTCCAGACCACGACAAGAAGAGGTCTTCGGCCAGCTTCTGTTCGCTAGACGCGTCGTCGTCGTCGTCGTCGTCAGGGAAAGGGAGGACGACAGTCGCCGTCGTCCTCGTGTCACCGCCACCCGCAATGGTGGCGGACACCTCCGCCCCGTCAACCACCACGACCATGTGGTGGCCACTCCCCGCGTGCACCGGAACCGCCGACATGACGTCGGACGCCTGGATCGACATGGGGTGGGCATCCCCGGCGTGGGTCCCGACCCTAACGACAACGCCGTCGTCGTCGTCGTCGTCGATACCAACCAGCGTCCCCTCTGTGGCGGCAGGCACAACCGTGTCCCGGATGGCCTGGATGGCGTCAGCCACTTTGCCCTTGACAACCTCTGCAAACCTCACCATGTCACTGCGGGCCGTGCCGGCGCCCAGCCCGGCGGGTCCCACCGGCATCGCCAGACTTCCCACGACAAGACTGCTGTACACACCCGGGTCCGAAACAGCCGAGGGCGCGAAGGTGGACCACGGCGCAAGATGGGTGAACGGGTGCCGGCCGTCGTTCAGCGTCGACGGGTCCAGCAGAGTCATGTCCTGCAGCCGCCGCTTTGCAAGGATCGCCGCGCGGTCCTTGGCGGGGCCGTCCTCCCACCGCTGGGTCGGGGTACTGGACATGTCAAAAGCCTTCATGAACGCGGCGGACGACACGTCGTGCAGGTGGTCCAGTGTTCTCCCGACGGCTGGAAAGGCGCAGACGGCCGCCGTGTTGGCCTCGGAAAGCGCCACAAAGTAGTCACTGATGGACATGACGCCCGACGGGAGAGACGGGAGACCCTCCTCCCCCAACGCCGCCAAAAACGCCCAAATGTACGTCCGGGTCGCCTCCTTGACGAAGCCATCCGTCTCCGAGTTGTGGACGGCGAGGATGTGCAGCATGACGCCGCGCGACACGTCCGGCCCGTACCCGTTCCGGACAAACCGGGCGGCTGCCTGGGCGTCGGCCTGGACGCCCATCAACAGGTCCGACACGGGACCCAGCACGACGTCGGAGATCCGGTCGACGAGCACGCCGCAGATGACACGGGAGATGGCGGCGACGGCGGCAACCCCAGGGGTGGAGCCCGGAACCAACGCCGGCTGTCGGTGTTGGCGCCAGTCCTCTGGCGCACCAATGTTGAACACAGGCGGCATCGACGCCGGGTTCTGGATGGCGGTCCATCCAAAGAAGCAAGGTAGAGACGGGTGCCCCATGGCCAGTGCAGTCGCCCCTGCGACGCCCGGCGCGCACCCGTCCGCGACAGTTTGGATAGCGACGCCGATCCGGTCTGAAACAAAGACCCCACGCACGTCTGCGGGGACCGCCATCGCCTTCACGACCTTCGTTCCTTCCCACGCCATCTTGGACACCCATAGCAGCAGCTTGACGTACTCGTCCCTCGACATTCGAGAGGCGTCGACGAGCGACGTGGTGCAGAGTGCCCACTTGGCGTCGGCGGGCGGCCCAAACACTGTCCACGCCACGATGTCGTTGTCCTCGTCCTCCGTCAAGACCGTCACCGACCCGGCGTCGGCCGCCACGAACACCGGCAGGCCAAGGACGGACGTCAGGAACATTCGCGTGGCGGCGTCATCCGTGTCAAAAAAGTTGGCCATGACCGGGAACAGAAACACCCGAGACTGCAGGTTGTGCACGGCACTCATCACCGACGGCGGGAGCTCCAGGCGGGACACGACGACGTCGGCAGGAACGACGCCAGGTGCACGGCCGGCGTCCATCCATCCCGCGTGGACGACGACGGACCGGGATTTGGAAGATGACGACGACGACGACGACGATACAGGCTCCTCTGCACCGTCCCGTGCACTGCACCCCAGCGTTGCGATCGTGTCACTGTGTGTCCTAGTGAACCTCGTCCACGGTTCCGGACGGTCGTCGTCCGTGTCTGTGTCTGCGTCTGCGTCTGCGTCTGCGTCTGCGTCCCCAAAGGCGAGGCGTCCCAGGAACTCGTGGTGCGGCACCACCTCACTCTCGGCTTTCCGGAGGGCCGTCCATGGAATAACGACGGCCGGTGCACCCGCCGGCGTGGCCACCACGTTTGGAACGGTCGTCGTGGTGCCGACATCCCGGACGACGTCCCCGGCGTCCAGTGCGACACACCCGCCGTCAAGAGACACAAACGCGTCCACGTCGTCCGGGAGGGACAGGCGGACACACAGCTGGTCGGCGTGTGACACGATGCTGGCGGTGGTCTCCACAACGTCCCAGTACTCGATGGACAGAGTCCCGTCGTTCAGGTCAATACCGAACTGCTTCGCAGGGACTTTGGCGCCAGAGCCTTCGGTACCACCGGCCAGGATGGCGGCCACAATGTCACCAAACCGGACAAACCCACCCGGCGACACACAGATTCCGTGGGCCTGGACACGGGACCCGGTGAGGTGCGCCAGCGCCAGGTTTTCAACCGCAAGTCCGCCCGGGACGTTGGGTCCCAGCCACCCCGACGCAACCGAGTTCTCAAGCTCCACCACCGCGTCGAGCAGGTCCGCGTTGAACACGGATGTACGGGGACCATCGCCGGTGTCTTTGGTCTCTTCTGCGTTTTCGTCGTCGTCGCCACCGCCACCGCCGCCGCCGCCGCCGCCGAAGACGTCGTCATCAAACCCGGTGTCGCTCTTCGCGTCCTCGACGGCCTTGAGCTCACACGCCGTCATGTCGGTGACCCACCTCGAGCACATGGCGATGGGGAGGATGGAGGCGGCCGAGACGAGGCGCTGCATCGCGAACACGGGCGGCAGGCTTCTGTCGTTCGGGAACATGGAGGCATGAAGCACGGCGATGGCGCGTGCGCGCGACGCCGCCACGTGCTCCGGGTTTTCCGACCACTTGCCCCGGAGACCCCTTGGCAGGGTCCGGCCCGCCAACTCGACCAGCCTGTGCCAGCGAATCCTCTCCCGGAAGCCGCGCATGAGGCGCCTCGTGTTGCTCACACACGCCCCCGACACGCTGTTGGAAATGGTCATCTTGAACGCACCGTATGCCACCTGGATACTGAAGTCCTCCTGGAGCTCGGACGTCGTGGACCTGTCGATGCTCCGGCACGCCGCAACAAGGTCTCCGAGCACCGACGGGGTGCCGGCCGGCACAGTGACGTCCTTCCACTTGTCGCTGTGGGCGCGCACAAAATTCGCCAGCCCCGACGCAAAGCTCCCCTCCAGCATGTAGACGCTACAGAGGGCGCGCACAACAAAGTCGTCCCTCTCGCGCCCGCTCGGCAACCGGACCCAGTCACGCACAGAAATCTGCACAAACCGGAGCACCGCCAGGAGAAGCTGGTACACACTGTCGGCGGCACGCAGACGTCCAGAGGCGACGTTCTTCTCCCTCGTCGTCCACCTGTTGACGGTGGCCAGGAGGTGTCCCACCACCTCCTTCATGTCCCCGCGCTGGATGGACTTCACCAGACCCCGGACGACACCCATCGGCAGACGAACCTCTTTCTCGGCGTCTGCGGCCGTCTCGAACCCACCCACCAGGTCCTCGGACACGCCCCGAAGCGCGTCCCGCAGCGCGTTTGCGTCAGACACCTTGATGTTCCCTTGCTTCTCCATCAGGACATGTGGCAACGCCACCGCTTCAGCATTGCCCTCGATGCTCTTCCTCAGCGCCCGCGCCTTCTTCCTCCTCCCCGCGTCGTCGCCATCGTCGTCGTCGTCGTCGTCGTCGTCGTCGTCGTCGTCGACTCTGACCACACCAAGGACGTCCAGCCTGTCCAGGTCAATGTCCGTCCACGGCACAAACACACCCCAGTTGTCGACGTCGGCATTGATACTGGTAGACTCGTCGACCTCCGTCGACAGCATCATGTACCCAAGCGCGTCAAAGACGACGATCTCGTTGACACAGTCAATGGCTTCATCCGTCTCCACCTCTTCCCGCCTGTCGACGAACGGGGTGGACGGGGACGCGATGGCGCGCTCCGACATGACAGCCGCTCCACGTGCGAAAGACCGCAGAGCATCCCACCGGGTTGCCTGCAATGACGCAGCGGTGTTCTTCGGGAGGTCCTGGGCGAAGCACAGAGCGTCCTCCAGTGCACTGGCCGCATCCTTGCACGGCTGCGTGTGCCACACCGCCCACCGAATGACTTCGGCGACTTCCTTTGACGCGCCCTGGACACTGCGGGTTCCGACACCACGAACAGCATCCAGAACGCCGTTGACTCCAGGCACCACCGTGTCCCGCATCTGCTTCGCCATGTCGGCGCTTGTGGTGTCGGAGACGGCGCGTTGCAGCGCTGACAGTGCGCCCTGGATCGCGTGGTGTGCCCTCCCCAGAGTGTCGTCGATCTTCTTCCTCTCCAAGTCCAGATCCCCCATCACGGACACGAGGCGCTTCACCATGCCGAGTGGGGCCTGGAACGCACCAAACCCATACATGTCGTCGACGGCCTTGTTCTGTGCGACCCATGTTGTCGGCCGGGCGCTCGCCGCGCGCCCCACGTCTTCGAGAATGGGGTCGATGTCCGGGAGGTCTTCCTCCGCCCTAACACGGGGAGTGACGCTCTTCCTGAAGATGTCCAGGATGCCGTCGAGGCGGCGTCTTGTGGAGGCGGCGGCACTGGCGCCACGAATCTTCTTGACAAGGGACCCGAAGCTGTCGGGGACCTCCGGTGCATCCTCCGGCTGGGGCACCCCCATGACATATGCCAACGCGCCTTTTGGTCCAACGTCGGAGAGGAACGCGTGCTCGTCGCTGTCGGCTGGGATCCTGGGCGAGTGGAGGAACATCTGGATGGCTTCCAGGATGTCGACGGTGTTACTGACGACAAGAAGTGCGCCTCCAATCCGGTGGCGCACCTCGTGAAACCGCTCGCCGCCTCGCTGGAACTGGGGAGTGATCTTGGCGACGTAAAACGCCCTCCGCTGCTTGATGCCTTCCGGTGTGAGGTTGGCCCGAAGCTTGGCGAGTCGCGTCTTCTCCTTTTCCAGCACGGCCGTCGCCTCCTCGTCCCCGCTGTCGTCGCCCAGCTCCTCGTGCTTCTTGACGAGTCTGGCAATCGACCGGGCGTCGCGGTCGGACCTCTCCTTCACCTTGGCCTCGACGGCCTCCCGGATCGTGTCCTCCACGCCCTCCATCTGCTCCCGCTCGAACTTGGCCCACATCTGGAGCAAGAGGACGTGCATCGTGCTGGGCGTGAACGCCTCGGTCTGGGTGACGTCCAGCAACGCCTTGTGGACACGCTTCTCGAACAACACCATCCCTCGGGATGCGTCATCGAACGCCAGAAGCTGTGCCCCAACCTCGTCTTTTGTTGTCGTCTTCCAACCGGAGCGCTTCCCGCCACCCGAGACGCTGTCGTCGCCATCGTCATCATCGTCGTCGTCGTCGTCACTGTCGTCGTCAGCTTCCTCCTCCTCGTCCTCGTCGCCGTCCTCCTCCCCCTCTTTGTCGTCGACGCCGTCGATAAAGACCTTAATCGACGCCCTTGCACGGTTGGACCCGACGAGCGCCGCCGCGTCGTCGACCAGAGTGTCCCAGACCCGCGTAAAGTCGACGCCAAGGCCGATGCACGTAGACATGGCAGCCCTGAACTCTCTGCCCGACTGTCTGGAGACGTCGATCGCCCACTCCCGGTCGATAGACGCAGGACCCTCAGAGGAGGGGGCCGCGCTGATGCTTTCCAGCATCTCTTCCGTGACGCGTTCCCGGGCCGGGGCAAGTGCGCCGCACAGTCGGTCAATCACGTCCAGCTCGCTGTTCAGGTCCCTCCATGTCTCCATGCCGTACCACCGCAGACCCGCGACACCGGCCCCGGCACCGGCTCCGGCTCCGGCTCCGGCACCGGCACCGGCTTCCCACTTCACGACCCGCGCGTTGAACGGAAGGTACATGTCTCCCTTTGGTCCACCGTCGATGGCCTGTGCCACGGAGTGGAGGAGGAGGTATGCCATGGAGGCGCGGTCGGGGGGGAAGGCTGCGGCGGCGTCAGCGGTGGCAGGGCGGCGCTCAAGCGTCGAGAACACCATGTCGGTCAAAGTCGCCGCGTCGCCGGTCACTGCAAACCACGCATCATTGACGGCGTTCAGGGGCACCGGGTGGGCGCCTGCAGGCCGAAGCTCTGAGAGGACGTGCATCGGAGAAGAGTCGATGCCGACACCCCTCTCTTCGCTGTCGACGAACGCGGCGGCGGCACTCTCGATCTCCGCTTTGAGTGACGTCGTACTTCGTTGCTTCGGGTCAACGTCCATCTGCGTTCCGAACACCAACCGCTCATCTCCGTCGTCAATGGCCCGACACAGTGTGGCCGCCGCCAACCTGTACGTCGTCTGGTGACACGTCTCCTTCGACATCGGGGTGGTCATGCCAGGGTTTTCCTTCATCGCCACCATCGCGAGGAACCGGATGCCGGAGAAGGACCTCCGACCCGACACGCCGGGGTACGTCGTCGCAAGACCCGTAGACGCATCGATCTCCCTTCCGCGCCGCTCGAGATGTGACCAAGCCGCGTCATTGCCAGACACAACCACGTCGTCGCCGTTCCGGAAGGCACGGGCGATGGTGCTGGGCCTCCCGCCAGGCCGCAGCGTGTCCCTCGACACCATGGCTCCGAACCGCACCAGCTGTGTGTCCGTGGCCGTCGGCGAGAACAGCTCGGCGTCCTCCAGAGACACCACCGTCTTCTCGCCCTTGACGACAGCGGCCCGTTGGTTGGCGACACTCTGGTGGGCCTCGATCGTCAGCAGCACGTGGAACACCTCCATCGCGGCGGCACGACGACTCGGAAAGTTGGCGACACTGTCCACCAGAAGGCCCGACAGAATGGAGAAGTCAGGGTCCATGACGAGGCCGCCGCCGCCGCCGGCGGCACCAGCGGGTGACAAGTACGCGTGCAACGCTTCGCTGAGTCTGTGCTCGGACGCGTAGGTCCTCGTGGCCTGACCGACACGCCGCATGGTCGCGCGCTCCTCTTCCATCACCGTCCCGACGGCTCTCATGGTTGACTCTGCGGCGAGTGTCGCTGCCACCAGCGTGCGCGCCCACAGCGGGACGTTGCCACCGCCGCCACCGCCACCGCCACCGCCCTGGAGGTCGGAAACGTGGGACATCAACGCCGCGACGGCCGCCAGGCCGGTGTACTGGGCGTCAGACAGACCGGACGCCGCCTGCAGCATCTGTGCCGCGGCAACGGTTCCAAGCGGGACGGCGGCACGGCGGAGAACAGCCGTGGGGAACGACATTGTTGCCGGACGAGTGCTGACAAGACCCGCCACCACCCCGGTGGCACGTCGTCGTCGCGCCTCCTCGTCGTCGACGGACCCACCCGACAGACCGACGGTGTCGCCGGCCATCACCGCATCAAAGAACACGTCGTTCGTTGGTGGCGGTGGCGGTGTGTCGCCGCTCCCTGTGGGGCCGTGGACCTGGACGATTCGATCGATGCAGCGGTACGCCACACCGGTGGCCTTTGTAACACGCCAGGCGTACACCTCCCTCTGGCCCGACGGGGGAGGGGGGAGAGGCGTGAAGAACGCCGCCACCGTCGCAGACGCCGACGCGTGCTCCTCCGCGTTCCGGAACACGGCTCCGTTCCAACGGGACGACAGCTCCTCGACGGCGCTGAAGTACCTCCGCGCCAATGCCGCCCGGGACGCGACCGAGGCGGGGGCATTGAAGTCGTCGAGGTTGCACCAGTCCGATACCCAGTCGTCGCCGCCGGTTGTCAGGTACGTGTCGCTGGCCAGAACCGTGGCCTGGATCAGCTGGGCTGCGGGGTGGACCGCCAGGCCACCCGCCGGTCGACTCCGCGTCGCCACCACGTTGACCGCCCCCGATGGCTGGCCATCACCATCACCATCACCATCAACCTCCGCGATGTGGACATCCAGGCCGTACAGCTTTGCCTCGTCGGCGCCGACACGGAGGATCCATGCCGACGTCATCACCCCAAGCGGGAGAGTCGTCGACGGCGGACCCACGGCGCGCTTGACGACAGACACCCAGTACGAGCGGGCAGTCCTGGCACGAGCCAAGACATGGAGAGCGCGCCGGATGATCTTCAGGTTGTTCAGCATCGCGCCGTTGCTGTTCGGCTGGGTTGCCCTCAGCACGTTGACCATCTTCTCAACTCCAAGCGTGACACCCGTCGGCAGTGGGAGCGGCATCGCCGTGGCAGCCATCGCCGTCGCAAGTCTCTGAAGCTGGTCCGGCGCAATGGAGTGGTCGCGCTGCCGCAACAGGGCCTCCCCGATCTCGGTGGCGACGGGTGAGACGGAAGACACAAACACCTCTGTCGCCTCACGTCCAAAAGCCCGGAGGAACAGCGACGACACGTCAAACGTCGCAGAAAACGCGACGGTGTTCACCGCGTAGTGTCTGCCGTGGACCCCGAGACCGGTCGAGAGAAACGTGATGCCACCTCCATGCCTTCCGTCCTCATCGGCAGGCCACTCGATCGCCCCTCTCTCGTCGACGACGTCGGCGATGGCCCGGCGGTTGGGGCGGCCCTTCATGGACCACGATGAGTCCTTGAATCCAAGCGCTAGTGTGAGCTGTGCCAGGGCACCTCCTCCCGACGGCACCTCGGAGATGCAGACAAAGCTGGACGACGTCGTCGGCGCGCCGGGAATGTCGTCGGGAAACACGTCTCCGTCGTCTTCGTTCGAGCTCCAGACCCTGGTCCAGGACTCAAGGCACCGCTGCACAAAGTCCAGGATGTTGACCGCTGCGTCTCCGCGCTGTTTTGCAAGGGCCTTGCAGACCCGTGTGGACTGGTTGGCGTGCATCGCACTCAGCGTCGACACGAGGAGCCGCCTGACACTCGCCATGTTGGTGGCTTCGTCTGGAATGATGTCCATGTCGGTGGCGCTGATGCCGTGGTCTCCCACCATCGCGACGACGTTCTTGGCACTTGACGAGGCGCCGGTGCGGATGGCGCCAGGGTCGGTGTCGGCGGAGACGCCCACGCCCTCGTCTGGCCATCCAAGGCTGAACACGCAGGGGATGGGGCGTGCAGAGCGGGGCCACCACGGAAGACTTGACGTGCCGGTGTAGGTAATGGTGTCAGTGGCGCCGCCCCGTCGACACGGCTTGAACAGGAACCAGTGACACCCAGACACACACACGATGACGTTGACGTTTGGCGTCACCACGTGTGGCAGCTCCCGTGTGACGACCACGATGTGCGGCTCGACGTCCGGGCCTTCAGTCATCGCCACAGACACGGCCGCCGTATCAACGGCGCCGAACTGGCCGTCGGACACAACTTTGGCGCCGGTGGAGGTCCACATCCCGGGACAGTTGATCACGTCGGCCGCCCGCGTTCCCGTCTCGGTCCGGATCTTGCTCGTCTGGGCGACGTACATGAACGGTTCGGCGGTCGGGAGGGTGAGGGCCAGCGTCCCGCTACCTGGCGACGGAGGCGGGGCAGACAGAAACACGACGACCGTGTCACTGCTTGCCTGGTTCTTCCACAACGCCTCAATGACACACAGTGGCGCCGCCGAAAGACCGTTTGCCGTGTTGGTAGGGCGCCACTGGCCTTCGCCTCCCGCCGGGACGTCCATCGCCGTGTGGTCGATGACGTCGGTGTGGAACGCGCCGGCGCCAAGGAGAGGCGCAATGTGGCTGCTGCCGCCAGATACTCGGGTTGTCGACGCCCGCTTCACAATGGCGGCCCGTGTCGCACCAAACGGAATCGTCCCGTGGCCCACGGCGGGGGCCCGGGAGCTGCTTGCCACGTGCTGCAGCCGGAGGTACTCCACGAACCCACTCCACGGCGCCTCTGACCCCATCTCGCCCACGGCGCCGGCCAGAGACGTCGTCGACGCCGCTGCCACACACGTGTCGAACACATGGAGACGAACCCTCCCCACCCGGAGCTCCGTGTTGGGCGTCGTCGAGGCGGCCGTGATGCGCAGCGCACCGACAGGAGCCCCCGGCACCGCGGCGGGCGTGAACCGGACACGTGCATCCTTGAGGTTGGACATGTCGTCGCCGTCGCCGTCGTCGGCGTCTGCCTGGCGCGCCAGAAGGTGACCCGTCACCGCCAGCGGCGCCACCGCCCGAGCGGCTTCGAGCTGCAGCACCGCCCGAAAGTCAAGCACCGTGTCTGCCAAACGGAGACTCGCCTCGTCTTTGTCTTTCCAGGTGAGGCGAGACGACGACGACGACGACAACGACGACGACGACGCCTTGGCGACCACCGCCTTCGTCTCGTCCAGCAGATCGGCTAAGAGCTTGGAGCGCGCGTCTGTCACGTCCACCGGGAACGCGGAGTCCAGACCCGCGGCCGTGCAGCACCACAGCGCCGCCGTAAGCCCCGGCTCGCTCCCCGCCTCGACATGGAACGTCCGGGCCTCCGGGCGGGCACTCAACACGCCCGTTGCGACGGGGACAATGTGGTCTGGGAGGCGTGCTTGGTCCCGAGGCCGAGGCCGAGCCCGGCCTCCCGTCGGGGAGACAAACGCGTCGATGAGGGCGGCGTCAAGTGTATTGTCTCCCGCCGGCACCCAACGCCAGGCACACGCAGGGTGTGTGACAGACCCCGCCTCCGCCGTCGCCACCCGGGCCGCCTCCGTCGCCACCAGAGACCCGTACGCACGGCTGGACACGACAAATGGACGGGTGTGGGGCCACTGCCGTGGCGACGTGACCTGCTCGGAAACGTGCGTCCGGGGTCCCTCCGCGACCCAGAACCTCTTATTCTCGACGTCAGCCGCGTAGATGATGTTGAGGTGGGATGACATCGGTAGAGCCCCCCCTCGGCCGGTGAAAAGGCCCTCAAACACACCCGCTTGGATGGCGGGGCCGTGCAGGAGCGCCGTCACGACTTTGGAGGGCTGGTTGGTCCTTTCGCTCGCCTCCAGTAATGCCAGCGACGCCCGAGCCGCCGCCGAGCTCCCAGACGTTCCTGGAACCATGATGCGTTTTGACGCCGGGTCTCTGAAGGCCAGGCGGGTCAGGGACAGCAGCGCCGCCGCGGGGCGGAGGCAGTGGGTCAAGAACGCGGCGGTGCACCGAACCCGGGTCTCGGGGGATGCGGCGACGATGGCCTGTGCAAACTTGGAGACGCTCGACGTCTTTTCGGGCAGGGGGTTGACTCGAGAGAACGCGCCGGGGACGACCCCTGGCATGAAGGAGATGGTGTACACGTCCGTGTCGACGACGTCGGACACGACGCTGGTTGGGCCCACGGCGGCGACGACGGCCTCCAGAACCTCCACCGCACCAGCGGCGGTGCATCCACGGCCAAGTGTCCACGCAACGCGGGCGATGGAACAGACATGGAGGTGTTTCAGAAGGGACACCGTCGCCGTCGTCGGCGCGCCGCCCTGACTTGCCCTCAAAAGCTCCTCGATGCAGTCGATCCGGTCGCGGAGCATCCCGACGTCTGTCGCCGACGGCGGAAGGGCCAAACACAGGATGTCACGGGCCTCTGCTCGGGTGGCGGCGTCGACGCCGTCCATGATGAGGGCACTGGTGTGCCTGAGCCGGGTGAGCATCGACAGCGCGTGCGCCGCAACGGAGCGCCAGAGGCGGTCGTCGCTTGCTTCCGGCAAAGTCTTCATCTTGACACGGGGAACATTGGCCGGCGGCTTGGCCTGGACACCAGTCACGTCGGACATCTGGCGCGCCGCAAGGTCGAGCTGGGCGTGGGCAGACACCAGTCCCGCGTCGATGATGGCGTCCGGAAACGTCGTGTCGGACCGGGTGATGCCAGAGCCAGAGCCGTGGAGCTTAACCAGCGCAGACACCGCCGCCGCAACCGCATCGGGGCCGTCCGTCATCGGAAGAACGTCGCTCGGCGTCGCCATGTCGCTGGTCTCCGTCATCAAAGAGTGGTACAGGATGCCCGGGACGACGCTGAACCACTGGGCACACGGGTTAACGAGTCGCGGCCGGTGTCGAGAGGCTTTGGGCGCCTCCTCCCCAACGTCGTCAGGACCAGTCATTATCCACATCTGGTCTTCTCCCCATGCTAAGTCGACACCCGCCACCTCATATCCACCGGGTCTTGGCGCTAGACGCACACGGCGGCGGTCTGGTGACGCGCCCGCGCCCGCACCTGCACCTGCGCCTGCGCCTGCGCCTGCGCCTGCGCCTGCGCCTGCGCCTGCGCCTGCGCCTCGGTCACGCTTCTTCGCACCCGAGACAACGCCAGAACTGGACGAAGAAGCCTTCTTCACCCCACGCCCTCGCCCAGCGGACGGTGTTGTTGCCGCCGCCTTCCGGACACCTACTGGTGTCACAGGCACAGAACTTGTCGGTGGCGGCGACGCCTGGCGCGCCCGACCTAGACCCCGGTCAAGCCCTTTGGGGGTCTCAGGTGGCACCTGGGGGCGGCCACGCTTTTTGGAGGGCTCGTACCCAGGCGACATCGGCGGCGGCGAGCGAAGGAGCTTGGGAATCACTGTCCCGGTGTCCGACGACGACACGTGTGAGTAGGACACGCCCCAGTCACTGGACCACACCAAGGCAGGAAGCACCGACTCGTGGACGACAGGCGCGCCCTCAACTGTCAGGCGCGACCCCTTCTCGTCGTCTGGCTTTACCGTGACGTGAGGACCGAGGATGGAAACGTCCGGGTCTCCATCCAGAAGGATGTTGGCGGCCGGGTCAGGCCACGCCGCCTCCTCTGGGGGTTTGGTCGGTCGAACCAGTGCCATCAAGTCAGCCCCCCTTTGTCCACACACTGTGTTCAATCGTGGTTTGATCCACCTATATATTTCAAGTCGGCTATTCGCTTTCTGACTTTTTGTTCTAACTCTTCTTGTCCTTCTTCTTCTTCTTGCTCCTGGACGCCGTCATCGCCTCAAGGTGGCGAAGCAGCTCCGACGCGCCATGGCTGAGCTCGCCACCATTCGGTTGAAACGTGATTTCCTTGCCGCCGCCGCGACCCGCACCAGACACTGAAGCCGGAGCCGGAGACGGAGCCGGAGACGGAGACGGAGACGGAGCCGGAGACGGAGCCGGAGACGGAGACGGAGCCGGAGACGGAGCCGGAGCCGGAGACGGAGACGGAGACGGTGCCGGAGAGGCTGGCGGTGTCACAGTCGTCTTTCGGCGCTTGAGGGACGCGTTGTGCTGGGCCTTGAACTGGAGGTCTTCGAGGATCGACGTGTCTGCGGTCGGCGTGGCTTCTCCCGCCGGCTTCACCGGGCGCATTTTCAGCCCGGACTTGGACTTGGACTTGGACTTGGACTTGGACTTCGACGACTTGGACTTGGACTTGGACTTGGACTTGGACTTGGCCTTCGACTTGGACGCGGGGTTGTCGTCGCTGTCGTCATCGTCCCGCGCTCGCTTCTTTGGCTTTGACCCGGGCGCTGGCGGCGCCGTCGTCTTCTCCCCCTCGCCACCAAGCTTGTCGAAGCGAACAGCACGCTTCCGGAAGACTGGCGCCTTCGTGACGAAGAAGTTGGACCGGGGAGAGTCTTTGATGATGTTCATGACGGTCTTGAAGACGCTCTCGTTCACGGTGAACAATGCCGTCATGAACACACTGTACGCCTGGGCGACGGCGGACATGTTTTCGTCCAGGACCTTGAGGAGCCGGACAGTCTTCCACTGCACGTTCGTGAGGGTCGACCGGGCAACTCCGGGGTCTCCGACCGCCACTTTTGGGGCGGCGGCGTTTCCGGGGGGAGGGTTCCCGGAGTGGTGGGGCACCGTCGGGTCACCAAAGTTGGACGCCGGATGGTCCGTTGTCGACGGCGGGGGGAACGCCGGACGCCCACGCCCCCGCTTGTCTCCCTCTTCGCCCTTCTTCTGCTTTTGCTTCGTCGTCGTCGCGTCCTCGCCCTTCCCCGCGGCAATCTTCTTCTCCCTCCTCTCGCGCCGGACCCGAGTCCGGCCCCAGATCACCAGGCGCTCCGCGCGAACCGCGTACCACTTGTAGTGTGCCAGGAGGACGGCCGGCGTGATGAGGTCCTCCCCCGTGACCGCCTTCACCTTTTTCAGGATGTCGTCGGGAAGCAGCATGTGCAGCGCCGGAAGCATATCCAGGACGGACCGCACCATGTCGTTGGCCACCTTGGCGTCCACTTCCGAGCTGCCGTAGATCTCCCGCGGCTGGTCCTCGGGGGCGAGCCCCGTCGCGAGACAGGCCAGTACCATGTTCCGGGCGCCGTGCGCCAGGTGGGACATCCACTGCATCGACTTGGCCGTCGGGAGGGCGATCGACTCGGAGGTTGAGCGGCACGTGTGGAACGGGTTCATGCACACGTCGGCCCCGGGCGTCAGCCTGCAGGGGCACACATGGGAGTACGTCGAGAGGATGGACGCCACCCGTGTCGGGGTGCTGGCCCCGACACGGAACGTCCCCTGAGGAGACGCCACGCCAAGGTTGACGATTCCTCGGAGGCCGAACGCGAGAGCCAGGATCTTCTGCCTGTTCACCCGAACACAGACCTGGTTCATGTCGACCACAGCCGTGCCGCCTTCACCCGCCACCTCGACAAACTCCGGGGCGGGGCGGTTCCCTGCCTGTGCCGCCCGCACGATCGTCGCCACCCTGTCCATGACTGCCTCCGCCAGGCTCGCTTCCTCTTCGTCCTTCTTCTCGTCTTCGTCGCCGCCATTGCCTGCACCACCCAGCAACTCGGTGGCAGCGGCGGCGGCCGTGGCAGCGGCGGCGGCCTCGGCCTCGGCCTCCTGGACAGACCCCACTTCCTTCGCCACACTCGGGTCCACAAACGCGAGGGCCGTGTCGCGCCGCGACAGCTTGGCCAAGGGCGCGATGCCGTCCGCTGGCGGACACAGGGCCCCGAGGGTCTGCTCCAACCGCCCGTCTTCCTCCGCGCACGTGTGAACGACGAGGCCGTCCGAGATGACCTTCCGGATGGCCGCAAGGGCCTTCTTGGACGTCATGCCCGGCGGCAGCGCCGCCCTGTTCAGGCACAACTGGAGCTTGCTGTCGAGCACCTCGGCGGTGGTGAGCGACAGGAACGGCGGGAAGCTGAACTGGTGGGTGCTCACACACTTCGGGAACGTGTAGTCGCCGCAGATGACAAAGATCAGCGACGCCTTGGCGTGGGCGATGTACAGCGCCCGCGTTTCGGCCATGTCGGCCCCTGACCGGAGGTTGGGTGTGTGAATGTGCTCCGAAATGAACGACACGTGGGAGTCGGTCTTTGCCTTCCGCATCCGGACCGCGTCGGGGGTCACCACCGCTCGCAGCAGCCTGGCGCTCTCTGCCGACGGGATGCTCATCTTGCGGAGCCACGCCTTGTTGCCGAACGGACCCCCGAGGCTGGACGAAGACGGTCCGGACACCATGTTCATGGCGCTGTTGATGGCCGCCACGTCAGCACTGGTGGCGAAGATCCCTCCGACTCGGGTGTCCACCGGAAAAGACACCAGCGATGGAACCTTTGTCAACCGAGCGACCAGCGGCACGCCGGCACCGGCACCAGCACCAGCACCAGCACCAGCACCAGCACCGGCACCAGCACCGGCACCGGCACCACTGGTGTCAAGCTCGTCGTCGTCTTCTCCGTTGGCATAGGGCTCAGTCGACCCGACCATGAAGTCGCTGCGGGTCTTGATGCGCACCGCGGCGACCAGGTTGGCCAGCATCTTCTCCTTGGTGACGAGGGAGAACGGCAGCCCGATGTCGTCCACGTCGACGCTCTCCCCCAGCATCGCGAGCGGCGGGACGCCGGTGAGGAGGCAGACCGACAGGGCGGCGAGTGCGCGCTCGTGCGGGTCGAGGTCTCTCAGTGTCTTTTTGACTATCACTCCCCACTTCTTTCCGAGGCGGAGGTTGATGTCGGCGATGAACGCCATGAGCCGGTTGTACGACGTCGGCGCCTCGTTAGGCGGGCCCTCAAGCGCGACCAGTGCCGCCGTCCGACTCGGCACCCAGTTGATGAGGTCGTCGGAGTGGGGAGGGACCTGCCCAGCCGGGGCGAGCGCCAGTCGCACGATCGAGACGAAGCCCATGATGCCCTTCCGTTGGAGCATGGAGGAAGACACGTCGGCGTCCCGCTTCGTTCGGTAGCGCGACGCGGCGGCGACTACCGGGAGAGACGAGATGGTCGCGTGGGTGGCTACCGCGAGGGCGTCGGGTGACGCAAGCACAAGGTTCGCCACCTGGTCTTCGGCCGGTGATAAGTTGCTCTGCAGTGGCGCCCGGCGCATCGTCTGTACCATCTTTGGGAGGCGCGCCGCCGCCACCCGGGCGTCCGCATCCACCGCTGCGCCAAAGTACTTCGTGTAGATGAAAGCTTGCTGGGCGCTCGTCGTCGTCGCCGGAGTGCTGCCCGGTGGCTGCGACTGCGACTGCGGCGTTGGCGGCGACACCAGTGCGCCACCCCCTTCTTCCTCCTCCTCCTCCTCGCGGGTCCGCTTCTTCAGCTTCGGCCCGGACCCTCCCGCTTTCTTCTTCTTCTTTCCACCCGAGTTGGTGCTACGGCCCAACGCCTGGAACGCGGACGTTGAAGCGATGGCGGCGGTGATGCCCGGGGGCACGTTTGCCAGCGCCTTGTTCACGAACGTGCCCTTGGCCTTATCGTACCAGCCGGTGATGGTGGCGATCCACTTCTTGGAGGCCGCGTCCGTCCTGGTGCCTTGTGCGGCGGTCCCGTTCTTCTCGCGCACCGAGACCACGACCCCCCACATATTGCGCTTGGAGCTTGCGGTGGTGTTAATGGCGGGACCCGGGAGGGTGTAGCTCCCCACGGGGACGTGTGGGCTCACGAGCGCACTGAAGAGGATGTCCACAATGGCGGGCGAGTTGAAGGCACTGCCGGCGCCCCCGGGGACGGGGCTCTTGGGCAACACCGGCTTTCCCTTCGATCCGTCCATGTTCTTGGTGTTGATGGTCGCCAGCATCGCCTGCGCGGCGCTGGTCGCGGTGCACAGGGGCCTGCCGCCCTCCACGCTGAAGTTGCACCCAGCCATGTACGACCCTGCGCCGTCGGGGACACTCAGCCCGGACTGCACCGGGATGTCGGCACCCGGAATCTCGGAGGCGCTCTGCAGGGCGCCGGTGATGTACTGCAGCACCCTGGTAGGGTCCTCTACGTTCATGTCCGGCCGGACGTCCACCGCCATCTGCACCGTGCCGCTCAACCCGATGATGTCCATGGCGCCAGCCGTGGCGACGATGGAGGCGGTGCACTGCCCCGGGTCGCCGACGAGCTCGAACGGGGGAATGTGGATGTCCGGGTTCGGGGTCGTCGTGAACCCCAGCACGTGCTCCATGACGGCGTTGAACGACTTGTCGATGAGAACCGACCACAGAAACGATATGGGCACGCGGGTCCGGCCACACTTCGGAACACCGGAGGTCTTTCTCTCCTCCTCCGAGACGAGCGCCGCCCAGCGCCGGGCCAGGCCCAACAGGGTACAGGCGAACACCCCCAGCCCAAACGTCCCGGGCCTGGTCTTGGAAAAGTGGGGCTGCAGAGTCTGCGCCGCCTGGAAGATGAGGACGCGGCGCGCCGACTCGTTGAGCATGCCGAGGAGGAACATCATCCCAAACGTCCACGAGATCCTGCAGGGAGACATCAGTTCCAGCGGTAGCTGGCCCCGACGGACGAACCCCCCCGTCGCATTGACACCGACGGGCATGTTGCTGAAGTGGATCAAGCACGGACCGACCGCGCGGGTGGTCTCGGTCCCGGCCGTCTCGTTGGTCCATCCCCCCACACCCGCGCCACCGCCTGTTGTCCGGGCGCGCTTCGCCGTCGTTCCCCTAGACACCGCGCCGATGATCCCGTCGACGGGTGGACCGAGGAGCACCGACCGAGTGAGACCAAGGTGTCCAATGCGACCCGTTCCCGTGGAAATGCACAGGCCGTTGATGTCTAGTAGTCGCAGGAACGAAGCCCGTGTGAGGTCCAGGACCCTCTTCGTGCCCACTGCCCCGGCTCCGGCCCCGGCCCCGGCCCCGGCCCCGGCCCCGGCTCCGGCTCCGGCTCCTCTTCCCGTGTCAAACCCGAGGCCCGGGATGCGCGACACCAGCGTCCGCGACGTGAGGAGGTACAGGTTGTTCTCTCCGGGGGTGATGATGCAATCCACGTTGGCATGGATGCCTGGTTTCGCCCGGTACCGCGACGACCCCGTGCGAGGCACCCGCGTGGTCCCGGACCCGGACCCGGACCCGGACTTGGACTTGGACTTGGACTTGGACGTGTCCTCGTCGGTATCACCACTGTCCGCTCTGACGTCATTTTCGTCTTCGCTGGAACTCATCGCCCTGGTGGTGTCTGGCAACACGTGAGGAAGTGGGTGATGATGTATACAAAATCTTTTGGTGGCACGTACGTTTGTCTGGGTCTGTGTGAGCTCCGGGTGCTGGTGATGGGCCATGTGTATTTATAACACCCCTTTATACACATGTTTTGGAACATTTTTTTGGTGTGCGTTCCAGACTTCATGCTCAAAAATCGGAACGCACACACCGCAGAGTGTGACGATGATGTGCGTTCCAGACTTCACATCCACACACCAAACGTCTGGCACTCACATGGGTGGGCAACTATGTGAGTGCTGACAGTTTTCAATTCTATATACCAGTGTATAGTCAGTCTACGTTGTACACGCGCGTCTTTGTCCCACAACCACAACTCCTCCAGGAGTCCTCCTCCTGGGCCTCATGCACCACCTCTCATTTGGTGATGACACCGGGTTTGGGGCCCGGAAACTGGAGCCCCGTTCTCCGATGACGATGGTGCTAGAGGCCCGTTATCGAACGGCGGCGGTGAGTGCTGCCCTGCGCCCCTCCACCTCCGCCTCCACGCCGTCGCCCGTTGCCGCACAAACGTCCAGAGCGGCGCTGATGATGTCGACCCGGGAACCGTCGGCTGATGACGGTGTCCAGTGCAACAACCCCGTCTGTGTCTTCACCTCCACGGGGCTCGTGCCGGGAGACGACAGCAGCCTCGTGTGCTCGGCGTGTGGGTCCGTCGTCGTCGGGCCACGCAGGGACGACACGGCCGACGGCACGACGGGAAAGATTGCGCGCAACGCACAGGGGTTTGCTGAGGACGACTGCCACGGAGACTACGGAGCGCCGCCACTTGAGGAGCTGGGGCTGAGCGTTCCACCCCCACACGAGTCGCCGGCCGCCTTCCAGTTGGCAACGTACGACTCGGACGAGGAAGGCGGCGGCGGTGGCGGCGGCGTTTCCGTGGCCCCCTCCAAAAAGGAGAAGCTGGCAATGAAGACCGCCATGCGAAAGATCCGTGGGGCGGGGAGAGTGCAGAGCCGACAGAACCCGACGGCCCGCCGCCGCGCCGCCGTCGCCAAACGGAAGGCGGACACGACCGAGCAGGCGACGAGAGACATCGTCACGATCATCACCCGGCTGCTGGAGACGTCCGACAAAAGCCTCGTGCTGACCGAGGCGCGGTCCGTCCTCTCTCAGCTTAAAGCCGCAGAGGGGGGGTGGACAGAAGCGGCGGTGGTCAAGGTCGTTGCAGACCAAATCCTGTCCCTCACGTTCCAGAAGAAGGTCCCCAAGAAGAGCCAGCATGTGCTGGTCGGCCTGCTGCACAACAACGACACATTCCACGTGTACGTCGCCGTCGCCATCTTTGCCCTTGCCCAGCGCACGAAAGTCGACAAGGCGGAGTTCAAGAACGCCGCCGACTCTGTGCGGTTAGCGATGAAGGCGGTCGACGGGTCCCTGTCTCCGCAGCGGAAGTCCCGCCCCGGGATTGTCAAACTGGACAAAGCAGCCACGCCCGTCGACGGCGCAGACTCCAAGTTCTCAAGGCAGCTGTTTGCGTCCATCGTGACGTGTGTCGCACTCCTCGTTGGAGAGATCGAAAGGAAGCACCACTTTGGGAAGGCGGTCTTGATGGAGAAGCGTCGAGCTGCCGCCACACAGATGGCGCTCTTGGCGTCCAGTCCGGCACCAACACCACTTCTTGTCCCGGAGATATCCACCGGTGATGGTGCTGGTGCTGGTGCTGGTGCCGGCGTCAAGAAGCGGGCGGGCAAGGGGAAGGAGAAGAAGAGGAAGAAAAAACGACGACGCGTGAGTGAAGACGAGGAGGAGGACGACGGTCCATACCGCCACTGGAAGATTGAGTACGTTCCGGTATCAAGGATTACGACACCCGGGGCGGAGTCGTGCTCGACCGGCTCCACCAAACGCCACTACGCTGCCGTGTCTTTGGACGGGGTGACGGTCGTTGCACCATGGTTCGCCATCCATCCGTTGGCAAGGGACGTGAACTTGTCCGTCCTTGCACCGGGGGTCCAGTCCCTTGTGACGGTGATCAGTAAGGCGGACAAGATCCTTGGAGGGTTGTTGGAGACGACGCCGATGTTCGACGCCTGCGGGGGGGCGATGACAGCCTCGACGCACCTCGTCGTCCTGAGCATCCTGTCCTCGATCGTCTCCTCCCACTGCACGTCCATGACGGAGAGCACGTCCGTCGCGGTTATGGCGTTGCTGTACTACGTCCTCGTGCTTCCAGAGTCTGTGGAGCTGCCGAAAGACGCGACTGTGACGCAGTCCAGTAGTGCTGAGAGGCGAAAGGCGGGGAACCGGACGTGTGTCTTCGACGCCCGACCCGTCATGTTTGACGTTCTGGACGCCATTTGCGCCGTCGTCGCTGGCCGCACACAGACAACCGTCGTTTCGAAGACCAGGGAGGTCATCATCGCGATGAATGCAGTGTCGCCCGAAGAGGACACCACCGGACTCGTCGCCAGCGTCATCGGCCCACTCCTCACCTGGTTCACCAACTCGTTCAAGCGAACACACACATCACCGGATGTGTGATGTCCACAAACACCGCACCCTTACTCCATTAAATGAACACGTGTGTCTGACTGACTGATTCCCGTCGTTGCCACTCAGAAAAAGTCCTCTTCGTCGTCGTCGTCGTCACACAGCAGCGTTGGTGAGTCCGGGGCGTCCTGGACAAGAGGTGTTTCCGGGACAATCACCACGCCGTCGCCGCCGCCGCCGTCTCCGCCGTCGTCGCTGTCCGTCAGAATTTCGTTGAGCAACGGACCCGATTCGGGTCCAGGAACGTCCATCGAGGACTCCACAAGGACGCTGTGGGAGGAGTGGGACGGAGACCGGGACCTGGACCTGGGGCTGGGGCTGGGGCTGGGGCTGGGGCTGGGGTCGCGACGACGTCGGACACGCTTGCGGTCACGGCTCTCGGCGTCGTCCGGTCGCGCCCCACTCTTCTTGAATCGAATACCGATGAAGGCCGACGTTGTGAGCTGGACGTCTTTCCACATCTTGTCCCTCTTCTCCCGCTGAACCCTTCCCCCCGTCTTGGTGATCGCCCGGTACGAGTCCCGCCGGAGGAGCGTGTCCATGACCGCGTTGGGGCTTGAAGACGCAAACACAGACCGGTTGTCGCGCGGGTCGCTCGTTGGGCGACGCGGGGACAGGAGACAGGCGACTGCCAGCGCGCTGGCCGCGTCGTCGTCCCGGTTCATGAACTGCTTCATGAACGAACAGAGGTCGCTCGGGACGTTAAACGGCGGGCGGTGCGTGACCGCGTGCACCAGCACCACCGTGTCGTGCACCACGAACAGAACAACGTTCAGCGTGTAGTCGGGCCGAATCGTGACCTGACGAGAGAAGACACAGAAAGAAGGGGGAGGGGGTGCAGAGACAGTGGTCACTCCTCCCCCCAGACGACGACGTGTGCCAGACGAGCACAGGCAGGCCACGCCACTTGTCACACCTGGATGGGTTTGTGCCCAACACGGAACCACACGGCGTCGCGCTCTGGTCCGGACACACGCCTGCAGGTGAACGCCTGGAAGTGGACGCCCTCCACGACCAGGTTGAAGTCGTCGCGACAAGGCGAGAACGTCGCACTGAACTCAGACTCCGGTACGCCAAGTGCGAAGCTGGTCGTGCCCATCAACTCGACGCTGTCGTACCCGGTTGAGCGGTAGATAGACGCGATGCGAGACAAAAACGGTGACGGCCTCGGGCGACGCGGCGGAGGTCTGCCACTGCCAACACGGCGCCGAACCCGGACAGTGTCACGACCCCCCTTTTTTATAGCACGGCTCATCGTCGCCGTTAAAGAAGGTGAAAAGAAAAGTGTGGTGTGTGACCCCCCCTATACACCCAGGAGACAGGATGAGCACTTGTATGTGCTCAGTGGAACGCACATATCGATGTGCGTGCCGGAGCTCACATCCGTGTGTGGTCCGGATTTAGATGTGCGTGCCGGAACTCAAATCCGTATGTGCGTTCCACTGAGCACATACAAGTGCTCATTGTGTATACGTGACGTTGTGGGGCAGTGTGTGTCACACCCCACTTACTCCCCCGGCATGTCATCGACCTTACCGCCCAACAACAAGAAGCGCGCCCGTAAGGTCGATGACATGCGACGACAAGGAGAGCACCGTCACGAAGTTCAAGCGACTGCTATCGGCGTACGAGAAGAAGAAGGGGACGCTGACACGCGACGTGTAGAAAACACAGACCCCCTTTTTTTGAATGTTGAAGATTGATACGTGTATCCTGACCTCTTTCCGAGTTGTCGACCGGCGGTCTTCCACACATAAATTTTTGGGCCTTGCTGTCACTCAGAAGTCTGGAACTCACATCAGGATGAGAAGTCTGGAATTCAAGTCAAACCCACTGGCTGCCCTCCATGTCAGTGTATACTGGTGCTCAGTCTGTCTCAACTCCAACACACACCCTCAGTCAGTCACAACACACTTTCAACTCACCAAACATGCTGTGTGATGAAACTTTGGATCTAGAGGAGGAGGGTCGTCTGGTTGTGGAAGACACCCCAATCGCGATGGAGTCGTGCGTGACACTGAATGGCATCGACAGAGCAGTGTTTCCACGTCTCCCGGCGTGCATCCGTGCGGGAAAGGTGACCATCGGCGACGGCGGTCTGGACCTCCCCGCATCGCTCCAGGCCTGCAGAGATGCGTTCGACGATGCCGCGCTGCTTCCCATCCACGCCGCAATGGGGAGTATCTGTCTCTCACTATGGTGGGCGCTGGGCGAGGCCGGGTACACCCTCTACCCGCCCAACAGAACCGTGACCCGCGAGACGTGGGCAATAAGCTGCGCCGACATGGGCGGACCCACCCACACCGAGTTCTTGTCGGCGGTCGACGGAGCCATGGGCAGCGACGCCCCGTGGTCGTTCAGGATGGCCTACGAGGATGGGCCGGCAGAAGGGGACTTCCGGTGTGTGGCGATGGGAGGCGCCGAGGTGGACCTCGTGCTGACACGACACGGGGACCCGGTGCCAGCAGCAGACGCCCACACCAAGTGGGTGCCCGTCCCGACGGTTGGAGACGTTCTCGCCCCCGCCACGTCACGCCAGCGTGTGAAGGACCTCGTGGACTCAATCACGTGCTCCTCGGCCCCATCGTCGTCGAGGTGGGTTTCCCGCGACGCCGCGGCACACATCGTGACACCGAAGGGTCTGGATGCAGTCGCCGCCGTGTACGCCGCCGTTGACGTCGAAACCGACTCGCTCCGCGTCCACAGCGCCCCCGACTTGGCGACGTGGCACTACTGGGGGGACGACGCCGTTCCCTCCACCGCGCCGCACACACGTCTCCGGAGCACCTACCCCTGGATCGACGCCTTCATCACCGCCGCCGAGTCGTACATCGACGCGTGCGGACTGGGAGACTGGGTGCGGGTCGTCGGGACGCCGAAGGGTGCCGCGATTGACGTCCGTGCACTTCCCGCCGGGACGGCGCGCGGACCTGGCGGTCTCCGTCCCGCCGGTCCGGGCATCGACAACCCACTTGTCGTGCCGGCGACCGACCTCGCCGAACTTGGGGTCTCTCTGTGGAAGGATAAAGTCCCCGACGTCGTCCTCGGGTCAGAACCGCCAGCCATCTCTGTCGACAGTCTCCTGTTCAAGCCCGAGCACGCTATCGCGTGGTCCATCCTGACCCGGGGCCCCACCCTGCGGTCGTCGAGGGGCGCCCTTGCCAGGATGGGGTGGCGGGTGCCACAGGTGCCGGGAGAGTGGGACGCCGCACAGCACGCCCGCTGGTTCCCCCGCCTCGTCGGAAAGGACGCCTGTGTCCCCCAGCCCCGCACCAGCGCCATGCCAGACGTCGAGCTGTGGAGCAACGCGGCGCCCATCTGCCTGGAGCGTGTCGTCCAGGCACTCGTTTCCATGTACCCCAAGAAGGTCGGGAAACTGGTCGAGACTCTGCGCCGGCAGGCTTGGGAACAAGACGGCCCATCGGCAAGTCTCACTGCCAAGGACGTGCTTGGCCACATCAACGCCACACAAAGAAGAAAGGGCCGACCCGAGCTCACGAGTGAGCAGGGCAACGACGTTGCCATGTACGTCTTTGGACTGTCGACAAAGATTGCGACGTGCGACTGCGACCAGGGAGCCTCCTCGGATGCCTGTCCGGTGTTTGTTCTGGCAAAACCGCCGACACCCGCCACTCTTCTTGCACACCGTCGGGGGGAACAACAAGAACAAGAACAAGCCATCGACACGCCAAGCTGGCTCGATGCGTTCATCCCGTCGTCTTCGTCTGACGACAGTGACGGCAGCGACGACGATGACTTCCTCGACAAACTGGAACAGGACGCAAAGACCAGCCACAAGATCCACGAGTTCTTCCCCGCCGCTAGACGGGTGTCGGGCGTCGACACAAAGAAGAAGCGCCACCCGGTCACAGACGACGACCAGACGCTCGCACACGTCGTCATCTCCACTGTGACGGCCGCAATAACGGTGGAACAAGAAGCCGCCACGCGGTCTTCGAAACGTGTGCGTGTCGGGGTGTGTGTATAAGTACTGTGAATAAGCCAATGTATCAGCGTGTTGTTGTGTGACACACGTCGTTTCCTGTCTCCACCCGTTGGCTATGGCGACAACAACCCTGGCGGACCTCGCCAGGCGCTTCGTCGTTCTCGACTGCAGCGAGCGCAACACGATTCTTGTGTACGTCGACGGAACACTGTTCCCGCCCACGATTGGGCTGGAGAGCATCGAGAACGTCCGTGTCTTCCGGTCCGGCGGGGTCGTCGCCAAGGTGTCCCTGTCCAGGTACTCGGCCCCCGACACAACCACCTCCACCGTCGCTGGCGCGTGGCACGCGCCGTGCCCAGAAACGGGCGCGCTTCCAGAGGAACTGTGGCCGGACTCCCTGTCGTCGCCCACCTTTATGGTCATGCACCTCCGGTTTGAGGGCGGCGTCGGGCCCGATGCCGAAGACATCCGGTACGTGTTCCAGCTCCTCCCCGCACACGCCGAGACGGTGTATTACGACCTCGGTCAGGCGTACGCCGACTACCCGGACGGCGTGCCTTTCCTCACTGCCGCAGTCCCGCCGTTTGTGTCCATGGCACACCGGAGGTACGCACTGGAGTACATGGGCGGTGTGTACGAGTCCATGCCCGACGACATGTCTCACGAGGACGTCGTCCTGCTGGAAGCCAAACGGATCCACCTGGCCGCGCGGTACGCGTCCACCACCTGGGTCATCGGTCAGAGTGGGTGCAAGCGTTCCGGCGCCAGACCCAGACAGGCCGTGGGTCAACTCCGGAGGTCCCTCAGCGCCGGCCAGTTCCCCGAAACATGGTTCTGCAACGAGATCGCTCCCAACGCTTCTTCTTCTTCTTCTTCGACCGTGGCCAAAGCGGACATTGACGCCGCAGAAGCCGAGGTCGAGACCGGCGCTGGCGCTGGCGCTGGCGCTGGCGCTGGCGCTGGCGCTGGCGCTGGCGCGGGTACCGTTGAGCTCCCAGATCCCACCGACGGCGGCGACGTAGAGTCGCCAGAAGTAGAGGCGCTTCGACGCATCCTTGAGAAGATCGGGTAGTTCGTTCGCTTGCCATACAATACACATGTATAAGTCTTGGACGCCAGGCGTGTGGGTGTGTGTCGTGTCATGTACCTGACAAGTTTCGTGTCTGTTCTGGTGGGGCGGGGGTCGAACGCATGGGCCGCAACGGTCCACGGCGCCATCGCAATAATGGCACTGGTGGTGGCCACCGGACACAGAGACGACTACATCGACGGCGGGCACGCCCAGCTGCTGTGCAGTCGGGTCGTCGAGCCGGCAGGGGAAGAGGAGCGCCGGATGTTCCTGGCAATGGAGTACACGGAGGAGGGATGCCCGTCGCTCGACATCCTGATGCTTCTGTTCGTGATTGAGGCCGTCACCGCCATCGCCCATGTGTGGTTCGCCGTGTCAAGAAACTACGCCGTTCACATGGGAACGGAGCGGGCGGACGCCCTCGTGGACTCTGATGATGACGTTGGTGGTGGGGGGGCATCCACCCTCCCAGGCGACCAAGTCCCTTTCCTTAACGACGCACGATGGATGCTGGAATTCCCCATCACGGCGCCGGGTGTGATGGTCGTCACCCTCGTCTACGCCGGACAGCGCGACGCAGACGTCCTCGCCCTGGCCGCACTGGCTCTCGCCGGAATGGCGTTGATGGGAAACGCCATTGAGCGGCCGCCGCCAAGGACGCAGGGCGGGCGGTCCATATGGAAGCTCAGACATCGCGTCGCTACGTGGGCCGCCGCCGCCTGTGTGTTCGTCGGGTTTCTTGTCACCATCCTCAATTCCTGGGCCCGTATCACCACCGCATCGGACGCCGGGACCATCCCGGACCTCCCCTCGTTTGTCCCCTACATCGTCAAGGCGGAGATCGCCGCACTGTGTCTGTTCCCTGCCATATCCATCTCCCGGTCGTTCCTGTCTCGCCGGGCCACGGAAGCCGCGTGGGTGTTTGCGTCCTTCGCCTCAAAAGTCCCCCTCGCCCTCGTGATTCTTTTCGCCCAACGCAAATAAACAAACACACTTTCATACAGCCCAGACTGTGTTATTGTTTGTTTCATTACTCCTCGTCGTCTCTAGTCGGTGTGGACACCGCCCAGTGGTGCTCAATGCAGCACGGCTCATACTCAAGGGGTGACGTCGTGTCGTCCACCACCAGCGTGCCCCCCGTCGCTTCCACGTCCTTGCTTGATGTCACCGGCAGACCCGTGGTCTTCACCCTGGCCCTGGTGGCGCCGCACCACGCCGAACACTCCACACACCGCGCCTGCTTGAACCTGATGGTGGTCGCAACGGCGAGACACGACGGGATGCCCTCGAACGGGACGTTGAGCTTGTCCGTGAACAGACCCGCAGCGATGACAACCTTCGAGTGCCGCGTGGACAGCGCCAGGATGTCGGCGGCCGCACCGGGGTACATGTGCAGCTCGTCCACACACAGAACCCGGGCCGCCTTGAACGCAGGGTGTGACACCACGTCCAGCAGCCGGGTGACAGACACCGTCAGGGGAACGCTGACCTTTCCACCCCCAAACGCACGGGACGCAATGAACCCACCGTCGCGCGTGTTCATCGAGCTCCCGACAAACATCACCTCGTCGTCGACGGCTGGTGTGTGGGACCGCTCCGCGTCCACCATCGCCAACAGCTCCAGCGTCTTCCCTGACGCCATCGGACCCATCACCAGTCGGATGTCCCCACGCTTCGCCTTCAACATTGCACACGTCGCCACGTCGCCACACCACCATCGAATCACGTATACAAATTCATCCGACAAATACTCGAGCGATCAACACGTGTTGGGACACAGCCCTTGAGTTGTGCAATGATAGTGGTCATAAAAAATCAACACGTGTTGGGTCACAACCCTTGAGTTGTTGTTGTGCACCTCGCCGGTCCAGCTCTGCTGACCGTCATTTCAACACCGCATCGATGCGGTGTGCGATCCAGCACTGCGGCATCTTGAACGTCTTCCCTGCAACGCCCGGGGCCGGGGCCGACGTCCACCCGTGCGAGCTGAACCGGACCGTTTTCGCCTTGATGTCCAGGTAAGCACCGCCACTCTTGGCACTGTACGACCCAAGGAACACCAGCGGACAGACGGCAAGACCCGGGTTCTTCGCCATGTTCTCGCCGTAGAACGACGACCCATACACCGTCGTGTCGCCCCGCGCCGACGCCGTGTCGAGGTTCCTGAACCCGTCCACCTGCTCCGGTGTCACCCCCATCCTGGCCAGCAGCGGGTCTCGCTTCGCGTTTAGTATTGTCAGAAGGACGGTGTGGCTCTTGTGCCGATCCTTGCACGGGTCGAGTCCGGCATCAATCCCCGCCTCCCGGGACACACCCGGCGGCCACACCGGAACCTCCAGAATCAGACGCAGTGCGACACACCCCGGGATGGGGCCTTCGTTTGCTTTACGGGCTGAACGCATGGAACCCAGACCTGGTGCTGTCGGTGGTACCACCCGTGACCAGCACACGCCTATACGCCCCAGTGAGCCAGATGATGGGTGGTGTTGTGTATATCCAGGCACGACGAGGAGTGTGGGTACGTCCCCTACCACCGCTTCCAGCTACAGGACGACCGAACCATGGACCCGTCGTTCAAAATCACCGACACCGTCGCCGGATATGTCACCAGGGTGTGGGGAGGAAGGTGGGCCGACATCCCGGCGGACACCCCCGCGTCGAAAACGACCGCGCCGATGAGAGACCTGTTCCCCGAGAAGATGTTCGAGGAGAACGAGGAGGAGGACGAGGACGAGGGACTCGATGGACCAAGTATCGTTTTCAACCAGGCCCCCCGGGTCACAGACTCCGATGAGGAGGACTGAAGACTGAAGACTGAAGACCGAAGGAACAAGGCAATAAAATTCAGCCCCTTACTGTTTATATGTGCCACGCGTAAGGTCTACAGACACCCCCCCCCCGGTCACTGTCGTCATGTCGTCGTCACCAGAGACCGAAGAGTCGTCACATGCGCTCACGGGTTTCGCGGCACAGTGGGGGTTCGGCCTCGCCTGCTTCGGCGCCGGTGTCTTGCTTCTTGACTTGCTGTACAGTACGTTGTTCCGCCGCCCGGTCGTATGGTCCCTGGCGGCACCCACCCGCACACTCCAGCACCTGAACGGGATGTTCTGGCACAACACACAGCCGCGCACCAGAGTCACGGCCGGGTTCCAGGCCGAGACCGGGTACGTCGCGCCCCGCGTCAACGCCGCCATCTGCCTGCTGGTCATGTTCATCGCCTACACGCCGGACGCCCTCGGTTCACGCCGGATCAACCTCCTGTCCGCAACCGCGCCAGACGCCAATGTGTGGTTCGCGTTTGCCCCCTGTGTGTGGCTCATCCTCACCAAAACGTTCGAGTTCACGCGGTCCCTCAACGAAACACGGTTCCCCCTCACCGTCCTCTTCACTGCCCCTTCCGCCGCCATTGTCATCGCGCTTGTCCAGGCCGACGACAATGGGGACGGGAAATTCCCTATTGGGCTGCTATCTCTAGCCATGGCCGCGTCCGTCCTCTTCACCCTCGCGCTGCTGATGACTCTGACGTCGCAACTCAGCCACTACGTCTTATGGGATGTTGTCAACGAAGAAGAAAACGTGTTCAGTCACGAGGACGGCACCGCCGCCGCGCAGATCCTCATGAGCGCCGCCGAACGGAATAACGGCGACTTCTACCTCGCTAAACTCCCCCTCGCGTACCTCGTCACCACCGCCGCCCCCATCATGCTCTTCGCCATCAGCCGCGTTGACGGGTGGTGGACGCCGGTGTGCGACGCCGGAGTCGCAACGCTCCTGTTCCTCTTTGGACCCGTCCTCCAGTACGGGATGGACTACTACTTCCAGCCTGCCGCCTACCAGACCGAGCGCAGACTCTTCCGGTTCATCCGGGACACACGCCCCGGTGGCATAGACGAACTCACAGGCCGCGTTCACACACGCGTCATCCAGTCCCACGCAGCCATTGCAAGGAACCAGGCACTCACGACCCCGTCCAGACCAAGCACGGCTCGACACTTCGTCCACGGCGTCCAGCGCGCCCAAGAATTTCGAGACGCCCGCGCACAGGTCTCAGCGCTGTGGGAATGAAACACAGAATACACGTACATTCACTATGAAACCCTCACACGCTTTTTCCCACTCCCCGACGATTCCGGGGACCGGGCGTCGCCGCCGGGGACCTTGGTGCGTTTCTTCTTCACCTGGGTCGGGGACTCACCCGGGACATCTTCTTCGCCCCCTGCCCGGCCCGCATCAAACTTCACGTCCTTTGTCGCGTGCGCCCCCTCCTCTGGTGTCGTCTCGGTCTTGCTTGGCGTCTCTGGTGTCTTCTTCGTCGGAGCCTTCTTCGACTCTGGTGCCGCGGGTGCCGGTGCCGGTGCCGGTGCCGGTGCCGCGGGTGCTGCCGCCACGACTGTCGCCATTCGTGTCGCGTGCTCCAGCTCGGCCTGCTTGAGACGGAACTCCATCTCGAGCTTCATCCTGGTTTCCTCCAGGCCCATCTTCTTCTCCTCCAGTGCGTGCTTGTGCCGGATGTTCTCCATCTTGATGGCATGGTCACGCTCCCGCTTCTCCTTCTCGACGCCAAACTCGGACGACCGGTCGGACGACGGGAACACGATGCTGAACTCACCCGTTGCCAACTCCGAAAGCCGTCCCCTGGCACCGTCCATCGTTTCTTGGAGACGAGCCCTCTGGGCCTCCCGTCCAGCGGCAACAGAAATCTCTTTAGGGATGTCTTTCGTGTCTGCGTCTTCGTCGTCGTCGTCGTCGTCGTCGTCGTCGTCGTCGTCGCCGCCGCTGTCAACACCGCGCGTGGCCGCAGCAGCCAGCTTCTTCTCCCGCTTTTTCTTCTCGGCAGCAAGGACCATCTTGCGAACGCTGTGGTTGTGTACCTCGATCGCACTACCCGTTGCCCTGTACGTCGCCGCACCAGCGGCAATCACCTTGGCGGCGACCATGCTCGACGCCGCCGCACGAGACGCGACAACTGTCGACCCAAACATACGGGACAGGATCGGGCCAAGAAAGTCACGGATGTCCATCACCGCGTTCTTCATCTGCATCGAGATCGTGTCCGCCTGGGAGGTCTTGGCCTGGCCCGACCGCGGGATCAACAGAGACAGGGGAACCCCAAACACCGCCGAGATCTCCTCCTGTCGCATCCGAAGAACCTCCAACATCTTGGCGGGCTGGGTGACCTTCGGCGCGACGCTGCTCACCTTGTACGCCGGAGGGATGGGGATCAGCCCCGTCACCGTCTCCGCAAGGCCGGGCGTTGACGCCAGGTCGCCGACCCGGTGCGCCATGCCCTGCCGGAGGTCTATCATCGACTGCGTCGCCAGCGCCGTCACGTTGCGCTGGGCACGGTTGGCGCGGGCAAGCTCGAAGTTGTCGATGCCACCCAGCATCTCCCCACGGACCGCCTGTTGGTCGCCCGCCGTGCTCGCCTCCAAAAACGTGACGGGCGTCGCACACTGCAGCGCCGCCCGCGTGTCGGCCGCCATTAGAAGACTGCAGTGCACAAACGACGGCCACAGACTGGCCATGTGACACCGGGGCGCACCGCTGCGGGACGGCCAGTTGCGGATGAAGAAGTGCAGGCGGGGGTCGGGCTTGCGGCTCCCGCCGGGCGTCCCGCCAGACGCAGACGCCGGACCCACGAACGTCGGAAGCGCCGCAGACTCCGCCATCGACCCCGATGCGTTGAACATGCCGCCCATCGCGTCGCGCCGGTACCCCACCATCTTCTTTGTCCGCTTCTTGGGGTCCTCCACCACAAAAAACTCGTGCGACGACTGGTCAACCAACACTGGGTACGGGTACGCCGTCTGTCGGTCTGTCCCGTCCGCGCCATGCAGGTCCTTCACAGACGGAGGCGCAATCGTCCACGCCGCAAACCCTTGACACACAATCTGTAACATGATGCCGGGGAGCAGCCGCTTCAGAACCACGGACACAAAGTAGTCCTGCTCCGCGTCAGACGTGTCGCTCTCCAACTCCGGAACCCCAAGGTGCGCAAGCAACGCGTTCATCGCCGCCATCGTCGTCGGGTTCTGCAGGCACCGCTCCGTGTACGCCCGGCAAATCTCAGACACACGGTACGCAATCGTGTGGGCCGGCTCGCCAGGAGGGTGCAGCATCCCGGTTCCGCCGCCCTCTCGAGACTCGCGGCCCATGCGGTCGATCTCCAGGCGCGTCTCTTCGCCCACAATCTCCTCCATCGTGGAACGCGCGTAGGAGGGGGGAAAAAAAAGAAACCACGCGCGCCACCGTCAGCCTGGGTGGTGGTGTGGTATCATACAACTCATCTACGACTACACGCTTATACATAGAGCCGAGAATAATGTATACACGGACGTCCTGTTTCCACCCGTCTGTCACAACGCCACACACTCAAGAAGGCGATGGACACGACCGAGGACACACTCGTCGGTGCTGGTGCCGGTACCGCGCCGGGGCCAGTGCCAGTGCCAGTGCCAGAGCCGTCCCTGTGGACAGTGACGGTCCCCGTGTCCGCGCTGCGCCCGTCCCACCCCTTGAAGCCCACCGCGTTCCACGTCGCGTCGGGGAGCGGTGCGCCGGACACCCCCGTCGACCCGGAGAGAATCAGTGACCTGATTCGCCGAGGAAAAGCCGTGTCGGAGGAGACACTTGGACCCGCGACCGGAAACGAAGTCCACATCGAGGAGCAGGTGGACGACCTCGTCGAAGGACTCGCCGCCATGTTCTCGGGGGGAGGCGTGAAGGAAGACGAGAAGGAAGACCTCATGAAACTGGGACACCTGGGCGCCCGGAAGGCCGACGACGACGCCAGGCTGGCAAAGGAGGCAGGCGCAGGCGCAGGTGCAGGCACAAATGCCGGCACGCCCCTGCGCCACATCGCCGAGGAACGGAGGAGTGGCGTCATCTCGGTCGAGGACCTGGTTATCCTGCCGCCTGCCGGGCTCGGCGCGTACGGCGTTGGACGAAGCCTCGACGACGTGATCGCTGAACGGAAGAAGGAGACAGGTGGCGTCCTCGCGTCGCCCAGCTCTGACGACCCGACGTGCATGTACCCCTACCGCATTGACAGCGGAATCCGGCCCGACATGTCCATCCACGACCAGCGCCTGGCCATCGAGGCCTGGATGGCAGAGTCGAGCCGAACGCGGCTGTGGTCCGTCGTTGGCGTCACCCGGGGTGGGCTGCTCGTCATGACCAACGGGATGTGGTTCCGGGCCGCGCCCGTCTCTGCCGTCAAGCACGCCGTGAAAGAGACACAGGCCACCGACCCCGTTGGCGCAGGGGGGCAGATGTTCGCCGCCGTCAACTCCCTCTGGAAACTGCTCAACTTTGTCGTGCCACTCACACACAACGTCCATGGCCTGTCGTCCAGAATTCTGGACGACGTCCTCGTCGTCTCCGCCGCGGAGGGCAGTGTCTACTTCGTCAACGTAGAAGCCGCAGTCACCACCTCTGACCCGAAGCCCCTCACGGCGCCCAACGACGCCGGCGTCATCATGGTGCTCCACGTTGTCCCGCTGCCGCACGGGTCGCCGCCGAAGAAACCCATCTGGGTCGAGGTAGGGGCCGTGCCCGTCCTGTGGTTCTGGTCGCCCACCGCCGCCGCGCGGGCCGTCGAGGAAATCACCACCCGGCTTTACACCGGAGGGCACCGCACGCTTGAAGAGGCCCGGCGCAGCGGGAAGACGATGCACATGGCCGACGCGTCAGCCATGATCCGCAAGCGGGCAGAGATTGAAGCCCAGCAGAAGAAGATGCGCACCGCATTCCACACCGAACCAGGATCCGGTGCCCCGCAACCGCCCACACCCGAAGACTTTGCGCCGGCGTGGGCCCGCGGGGGTCGGTACTGCGAACTGTGGAGACAGATCCATGCAGTCGGGATGCCCAAGACTGGTCACGACGACGACGACGCAGACGCAGACGCCGACGCAGACATTGGAAACGTGTTTGGACTTCTGGGTGTCACGTCGCCCGTCGACTCTGTCGCTGTGTGTGCACGCGCGGCCATGCAGCCGGGGACCCACCGCCCCAGTGTGGTGCTCCGTGCACACGAAGGAATGGCTGCCGGGACACTGGCCGCCCCGCGCATCGCACTGGCGATCCAAGGCGGGCCGCCAATCGTCGTCTTTCCCGCTTCCCGGCACGTCGTCACGCTGGTGATGAGCGCAGAGTATGAAGCGGCGGTCGCCGCGCGGCGACAGGCCACCACCGAAAAGGAAGTCGAGGAGCACGACAAGTGGAACATGCCCGTCACCGGGAACGACATTGACCAGTTCGTGTGCATGGCGAACATGTCCTGGGCCGGAAGCATCCTGTTGGCACAGGCCAGGGACAGCGCCGAGTGGTTCAGTGCCGTCGTGACCGTCTCTGGAGTCGCCGAACGGCTCCCTATCGTCGCACAGACAGGAACATCAAACAGGTTCCTTGCCGTCGATAGTGGGACACCGCCGCCCGTGCCGGGCGACCTCGCTGGCGCCGATGACCACGTCGGACTCAGTATCGACGACGACGACGACGACGACGACGGCGACAAGATGTCGACACTGGTCGCCCCCCCAACAACCGGTCGGCGCCGAGAGCGCTCTCGTTCAATAGTCGACAGTGATCTTGCCGCTGCTGCGATGGACGGACTCTCCCCTGGTGCTGGTGCTGGTGCCGGTGCTGCTTCCGCCGTTGCCGGCGCCCGTCGTCGACTCGCAGGGTCCGAAACGACTGCACCCGTCTCCGGCCACGGCTCCATGTACTCCGTCCAGACGACGTTCGGGTCGCCGTTCAACCAGCTGGCACCGATCCGGGCGGACAAGATTATGCAGTCCCCAGACCCGCGTATCGCCTCCGTCTTCCGGGGACTCGGCGAGGCCCGTGGGATCGCCGGGCGACTGTTCGGAGGACCGGGTGGGAACACGAACTTCCAGGTCGCCGCTCTCAACGGCGACACCCTGTCCATCTACACCTGCACGCCGACAGGCAACAGCGCCGTCTCGAACGTCATCATCCCCGGCGCCGACGACATCGCGTTCCTCGAAGACCCAGTAACCGAGTCGAACGTCCTCTTCGTCCGCCTCCAGCAGTCCAACGACGTCGCCGTCTTCAGCGTCGCCATCACCGATGTCGGTGACGACGGACGGCCCGTCGTCGACGTCTTCCCAGACTTTGTCATCCCGGGAGGGTTCCGAGTCAGCGGCCGCGCCTTCACCTACAACTCCGTTGTGTCCACCGTCGACGGCGGCGTTGTCTCCTTTCGTCGGTCGGCGTCCACTGTCGCGTCGTTCTGCGCCCGCCCGGCCGCCGTTCCGGTGGTCACGTCCTCCCCCTGAAACTCTCCAACGCACAATATATGACTCCTTGACGCGCACACACATCGTACAACAGCAGACACCCACACACACACACACACACACACACACACACACACACACACACACACACCCCTCCC
>Ga0209833_1000117_pt1 | contig 55307 bp, 67 predicted proteins | sample COGITO_mtgs_1105_3_FD_184797 | JGI IMG/M metagenome (GOLD analysis project Ga0209833, IMG submission 184797) | Pelagic marine microbial communities from North Sea - COGITO_mtgs_110506 (SPAdes) (version 2) | ecosystem: Environmental > Aquatic > Marine > Epipelagic ... | reverse complement strand
CCTCGCTCTTGTTGCTGACGCTGTGCGGGGGTCAAGTTCACTCCGTAACGTGCTGCGTTACGGTCAGCAACACCCGCCATCAACCCTTGCGCCTCCGCGGCATTAGCTCGTGCGTCATCAATTAGCGATGTATCGTTTTGTGCTCGGTCTAGTAGATCTTCTTCAAACTGACGATAGTTTTTAACGTAGTCGATATAGTCGTTCCGAGTGATTTCTGCGTACGCTTTGTCTGGGTCACTTACGTTTGGCAGTTGATTTACGTAATCACCGCCTCGATAGTTGAAGTTCCCAATGTTCCCAATACCTGAATCCATACTTATTAACTCCCGAAGAACGAGCTTGAGTTAGCGTTTTTAAAGAAAGACCCTTTATCCATCTTCTGAATTGTTTTCTCATCATCCGCCCAAACCGGCGTTCCATCTGGGTTGGTAGCGCCCTTTTTGGACTTCATATTCTCAGCGCCCTGCAATACCAGAGAAGTAGCTACCTGTCCGAGCGCTCCCATCTTCGCTTCGCGTTCTGTCTGTTTCGCTTTGGCCTGAGTCAATACTCTCGATGCGCCCATGTTGGCCGCTGAACCCATACCGGTTTGTGCATCAGCAGCTTGCCCGCGAGCAGTGCCTAATACACCTAACTGCATGTTGTTCTTGATACCCAAGCCCGTTTTATCAGCTGCCGCAAGCTGAGCTTGATAGGCTTGCGCTTCCGCCCCACCACTTGCACCGCTAGCCGCGCGGTCATAACTTGCTTTACCTGCCAACGTCTGCATTGTGTCGGCATTGGCACGACCACGCAGAACATCCGCTGAATCATCAGTTTTCGATGCATCACGCATCTTCTGGAGCAACGGGTCGTACTTCGCTTTGAAGTATTTGTTTTCGGCCATAGCTACAGCCGCCGACGCTTTCTCGGCTGCTGACGGTTGATAGTCTTGTTTTTTTGGTTTGCTACCCATTACAGTTCTCTCGTATAAACCACTGTGTCTTTGTTCCAACCTTCAGCTAGGAAGTAAGCCTCTAAAGCTGATATCGGTGTTCTGGTTTCAAGGGTCTTAAAACCACTGTCTCTGGCTAGCTGGGTAAAGAATGGTAGATACCTAATCGCGCAACTTTGTCCGCGGTTCTTGGCCCATGCCAACCAAAGTAAAAATGTCCTTGCCCCCGTAAACTCATCCCGCTCTGCGGTCGTGATTACAAATCCCTCTGGTGCTACCCAGAGGTGGGCTTCTTCATTCAGACATGCTGCATAAACATCTTCTGGTCTGAACGTAAGCTGGGGCTGCTCAGCTAAAATTTCTTCAAGTCCAAGCCTTACCCAGTCCCACTCATCTCGTACGTGAGCGGGGGTCGGGCTATCCGCCTTTACCGTATCGTCTGCGTCGGGTGCGCCATGCACCTGAAGTCCCGCCATATCTAACCCTCCTGGCTACGCCTGTGTCAGCACCGCGCGCCTTACGCTCAGCATTTACAGTGCCTTCGTTAAATAGAGACCCATACACTCCTGCACCCTGAAGATCTGTCCATTCTTTGTTTGGAATTCTCAGAAGCCGGAAAAGAGCGCCGTTTATAATGGTGTCTCTGTAATCGTTCATTACACCGTCATCGCACGCTGTGCTGGTATGCGTAGGCTTTAGCACCGCACGTACAATGGTGCTCGATACGCTTGTAGCAGTCGGAATTGGGGCTAGCCAAACGAGAGCTGTGCCCTGCTGAACGTAATATTCTGGTACGCCGTTACCCTCGCGCCACTTCGGTATGCGCTGTTCTAAGAGGGTGGAGGTTAGTGGTTCGAGGTCTTTACCCGCGTGCGTGATCCACAGAATCCTCTGAACGGCTGTGCCGGATGGCGCCTCTAGATCGTATTCGAAAATATTACCAACCGTAGTTAGTGGATCAAGCTCGGCCTGATAGACGCTAGCTCGCTCACAAAGCTCTATGACCGCGGCCCTAATATTATTTTTAATTAACGTATCAGGGCATCCAGGGACCATTGGCAGGATGTCGGGTAACAGCGCTTCATAAGAAATCGCCATAAATTACACCATCGCTGCTGGGGCTTGCCTACGTTCTATATTTGGATTAGTCACCGCGTCAACCTGCCCTTTACCTGTGACAGAGGCAGTGAATAACTGAAAGTGGCTGCTCGCACGTTGGGCGTTACCTGCGTATTCCGCGTCCTTCATATAAGCCATGTACAGGACGTAGTTCATGATTGCGTTTGCATAAATATCAGGAATAGAAAGGTTATCAGCTTGCGCTACGGCCACGGGGTTGGAGGAATAGATAATCTCTAAATATGCGCTACCGCTGACGCCAGGGTATACATAAAAGTTTCGCGGATTAGCCTCATCATAGACATAGTGTTTTACGATAGCTGAGTGCGCAGCGTCACCAGATACGGCGGGGTCATGCCAGTCAGGAGTTTGCGCATCAAGTACTTCACGGTCTACAAGACGCACCGCGCGCTTACCGGTGCCGTTACTCGCAGCAGACATGTTCCTTACTACTTTGAGTAGTCTATTACCGCCGCTGGGGATGTCTTGCTTCGTACCAGTAGCTAGGGTAATCGTTGTATTAGTTGCGCTAGCATCAGGTTTCAGTAGCGCGATTTCCCGCTGAGCATCGTTGATCCATAATACAAGCTCTGCCACGACCGGCCACCTAACACCTGTTGTGTCTTGAAGCACGGTTTGCGCCCTATCAATTACGCTCTGTACTGTGACTGCCATCGTTTTTTACCTATGAGTTGAGGATTGATTCCCAGGCTGCTTCCCGTTCATCAGTACCGATCGTTCGGCCCATAACTTTGTTTACTACTGCAGCTTTGGGGTAACCATCGGCTTTAAAATTCTTGGGGTCACCTTCGTCCATCATTTTCTCTAGAGCAGTGACTAGGTCTGATGAGGTTTCGACTGGTGATACTTCTTCTATAATCTCTTCAAAAACGGCAACTTCAGCGTCGCGTTCTTCAACATATTTTTCGTTGTATTCTTTTGCACCCATCTGTATTGCCAGCAGGCCAATTTCGTCAGCAATCTCTCTGGGTACGCCTGCTTCAAATAGAACAGCTGTCCCGCCTAGCGTCGTTACTCGTAGCGACTCTTTGCTTACAATCTTCATGATTAGTTCCTATAAAGTAAAAAGCCCCCTCCGAAGAGGGGGCGATTGTCTTACTGTGCAGTATCTAGAGCGATAACACCGAAGTCCTGTACAGAGCCACTGATGTCGCTGTTGTACTTAGGCTTACGGAGACCGAAGATCTTGCCTACTGAAATACCAGACTGGTTGCCGTAGTCGAAAGTATCTTCAACCATTTCAGGCAGGCCGATATCAGCCAGAGCCAGAGCCTGAGCACCACAGAACAGCGCGCGTCCGCCAACTACGTCAGCATCAGCACCCCACTTGTAGCCAGCTGCGCCAGCGTTTCCAGAAGTACCAGTAGTAGCGCCAGACGTGTTGAACACATGGCGGAACTCGTGGATCATTACGCCGTCAACCATCAACGAAGCTGAGCCAGAGAACAAGCTGTTGCTAGCTCCTCGGACGCCTGCGTTGCGAACGTTAGCCAAGAAATCAGAATCTAACTTCAGGCTAGCCATTTGCTGTGGAGTAACAAACATGTGGAAAGTTTCCTGGTTACCAGCACCACGAATACCACGGATGTAGTTATCTTTAGCATAGGCTTTCAGCTCTACGATGGTGCTGTAGCCGATCTTGTCAGTAGCAGCGACGGCTGTAGTATCACCAGCAACCAAACCGTTAGTAGCGTCCCAGCGGCGGTGACGGTCTGAAGTAGGAGCTGATACGTCAGAAGCAAACTCAAGGTCAACCAGCTCGTGGCCAGCGGAACCTGAAGTAGCGCGTAGGCCACCGTTGTTCTTGCTAGTGAAAGCGACACCTGACAGCGCCAAAAATGCCAACTGGTCGCAGCGGTCAGCCATTGCGTAAGCAAGTGCATCACGAGACTGCTCGCGGAAGTTAACTACGGTCTTCTGGTCGGTCATACGGCCAGCGATGCGGTTTGCAAAACGAAGCTGATCTAGCTCGATGCTGATGTCATACGCGCGGAGGGCTTCTTCATTCCCTTCCAGAGTATTGTCACCAGTGATACCGTCGCCAGTCATGTCTGCAAGCAAAGTGATGTTAGCTTTTGTGCCTTTCTGGTTCTTAGTCAGCTCAGTTACTCGCTGAACCATAGCGTTAGAACCTGTACCAGCGAACTGGTTAATGAAAGATTGATTGCGAGCTACTTTCCAGAAGTCGCGGCTCCATGCTTGGAGCTGATCACCAGTTAAGGTGCCGAAATTTGTTAAAGCCATGATGGGCTCCTATTAATAAAGTAAGATAATTAATCAGCGGCATTAGTGCCACTAATATTGGTAGCCGACTTTAGGAGCGGCTAATCCGTATTCCCGTATCGTGGGACAACGAACTAGCGCTTATTAACGAGGTGCGACCTCGACAGGTTTTACGCCTTGTGCAGGCGAGGGATACGTTTTTTACGGCTACGGGCCGACCCCATATCGCAGGGATGGACGTACAAGCATATTAGTATAGCTAATATAACAAAGCAACTACTATTCGTAGATTATCGTATTCTCGGGGTCTACATACTCAGGGACGCAATACGCATACACTGGTGTGTGATACTTTCTACGTGTGCCCTGGATTGTTAGCTCCTCTGCGTACCATCTGCAACGGGCTAAACCCTGCCAGTAGCTTTTTGCGTTTTGCTGTATTTCACCGTTCACTACAATTATTAACGCAAAGACCAACTGTTTCACGCTCTATACCGAGCGGTCTTTTTAGCGATCTTCTTGGGCTGCTTACTAAACTGCTTACCAGCTTTAGTGTCCGCGCCTTTATTGTTAGCCCTGATGTTGTGTTGATTAACGTGGATGCGAGTCTTCATTGATCACCACTTCGCGCGATCTGCCCAATAGGCAGCGCTCATTTTTCCCTTTGCGATGTTCTTCGCGTGCCGTGCTTTGAAGCTCGCGCGCTTTTTCTTCATCTTTTCAGACTCGCCAGCCTTTGGTTTCCCTGCTGTAGACGCCCCCTGCTCGCCGAAACGGATCGTTTTGATCTTATCCCCCTCTTTGGCCACAACAATGTGCGACTTTTTAGGGTGGGAAGGAGTCCGCTTTGGCTTGTTAAAGCCCGAGACTCCTGCTCGGGCTAATCGTGGGTCTTTTTTAACAGGCATTTGTCACCTCATTAAAGAATATCGCCTCTTAGGCGTTTTAAAGTTGCTTCAGGGAGGGCAGCGAACTCTTCTTCAGTCATAGATGACAAGTCGAGCCCTTTTTCGCCGTGGTTAGAGGAGCTTTCACCAGGAAGTTCCGGAGGTTGAGCCTCTGCTGCGCGAAGTTTCTTGCTAACTTGTGCGCGTTTTTTGGCTAGTTCGTCACTTTTCTGCGCCTTACCGGCCAGACTTGGCACACTTTCTTGCGTTTGGTCTAAATCGTGGTCTTTCACGACGTACTTAACAGCTTTTGACAGCGCATCTACAGCTTCGTAGCCTTTCATGATAAAAGCATCACGCAGTTCAACTACTTCATTAGTCACTTCTTCGTTGAAAGCGTCCGAGTTGCGGTCAAAAACAGGGTACGCCTCTTCCAACGCGTTAGCAGCCTGTTGCAGTGCGGTCATCTGGCGGTCTTGGCTTACCGTCTGGTTCATTTCTTGTCGCATTTCGAACTCAAGCTGCTCCCGCTCAGCTTTTCTAATCTCTCTTCGGAGCGCAACAGCTTTTTCTGTTTCACCATCCAATACCATGTTTTGGTATTCAACTTCTTTTGCATCGAAATCGTACGATTCGGGCGCTTCTGCTGACTTTTCATTCGCTGCGGTCATCTCGTCTAGTTGTTTTTGAAGTGCTTTCTGTTTTGCTAACACTTCATCGAGGCGCGCCTTGGGAACCATAGGTTTTTTAGCTACTTTTTCCTCAACTACCGGCTCTTCTTCTAGCTCGGCTTCTGGCCCTGTTTCTTCTTCTGTACTTTGTTCATCTTCAGAAACAGTTTCCTCGGGTTCTTCAGGTTCTTCAGGTTCTTCGGCAACGGTTTCCTCTTCTTCAACTTCTTCGGGCTCCTCTTCGGGGGTTTCGAAACTTAAATCCAACTGAGGGGCGTCATCTTCCTCGGGGCGATCTGCACCAGGCATTACGTCGAACTGCATTGTGGTCTCTTCTGTGGATGTATCGTCTTGCTTACTCATTTAAGAACTCCTGTTGTTCCTGTTAGTATTTTGAAAGGCTGCGGTTGCCAACTTGGTAGCCGCAGAGGTCTGGCTTTGGTTTTCTTTTGTTGCATTACTTAGGTCTGCTAACTCACGACGTAGTTCGAGTTGCTCTTCATTGATCTGTATCTTGGCCCGTATCTCAGCCATACGGATCTGTGGATCAACGTCGGTAGTATCTTGCACTTTGGCGATGTTCAGAGCGGCTTCAGACTGAGTCTTCTTAACATCAGCATCTAGTTTCGCCATTTCAAGCTGTAGCTGCTGCATTTGGATCTGCTGCTGCTGAGCCATAGCTTCTTGCTGCTCTGGGGTTGGCGGCTCTTGACCTGTCATCTGACGGATGCGCTTAGCCAGTTCGCCTTTGCGGGCCAAGTGGCTGTACTCAATAATCGCGTCGTCCGGTACAACTACTCCTGCCTGCCGTAGCGCGAGAGCTTCTGCGAATTGAGTCTCGTCGAAGCTGTCTCTCGCTGGCGCAGTGGCGACAATCACGTCGTACTCACCAATAGTCAGGTCGTTAATAATCTGCCCTTCTGGTGTTTGCTCGTTGATAACCATTTCTTCGCGCGGCTTGAGAGGGTCGGCTTCGTTGGTGACCTGGATAACACGCTGCTCGGTGTAAAAAGTCTGGATTAGGTTAAGGATCTTCTCTGCTAGGTATTGACGAGACTTGCGCAGGTTATCTAGTGGCACTTGGATCATGATCGCGCCGCGGTTCTGCTTAGCCTGGATCGCGATACCTGATACCTCCGCGCTATCAGTGCCCAGCATCGAATCGTTAACACCAGAGATAGTCTTGATGTTAGCCGCAGCTTTCTGCGCGATACGATCTAGACCAGTAGGTATCTGGTTTGCACCAATCTTCTGTGGGGGTGTAGTCCCACGCGCATACTCAAGTACAAGACCTGTCTCCGCACCATGCTCCTCGAGGTCATCTGCAGTCATACCGACCAATGATCCCGACTCAACCATCCAGCCACTATTAGCTGTGGTATTAACTATATGCAACTCTTGAGACGCTATTTTGTTTAGCTGCTCCTGCGGAGATAATAGGTTCCGCACTGCGCCGAACGGGCGCCCTCTGCGGAAATAGCAGAAAAATGGGACAATCGTAAACTGGTTGTAGGGAGACCAGTCATCGTGTAGCACAACCTGATCGCAGGTAACGGTCCAACGGATCTTCCGTATGATCTTGCTTATTAGGTTCAAGTTGTACTGCTTGGCAAACTTCTTATTCTTAGCCTCGCTCCAAGCATCAGGCGCTTGTCGTTGGTCACCTGTGTCTGGGTCTACAAAGAACATCGCACGGCTCAGCTTTTTATGCTGACGCTCAACGACTCGCAGCGCCTTAATATTCCGATACTCCTCGTCGCCTGGAACACCAGCCCCGAAATAATCGTCATTGGTCTCGGTGTCGCCGAAACGAGTCTCTTGGTACTCGACAGAATCTGGGCCAAAACTCATGCCGTTCTCAGCGACAAACAATAGACGCTCCGCCTTTTTCTCTCCGTACAACTCTGCGATCTCATCAAGCGTCATCCAGCGAGTTTCGAACACCTCATTCCACGTCTTCGGGTCTGCGTCCTTGGCATCTGGGTCGATAAGTATGTCTAGCGGATCTTTGGCCGTGATTCGTATCTCACCCTCAACGTGGTCGCTAAAGTCCATGCGAACATCAAAATAACCGCGGCCATCCATAATCAAACCGTCGCTAAATACCTGCTGCTCGACCCAGTCCAGCTTGTTATTGTCGGCTATCTGCATATACAACTTAGTCAGCGTGTGGGCTATAGCCCCATCGCCCCCTCGTCGTGGTTTGAACTGGATGTCAGCTCTGCGCGTAGACTGCTCACCCAAAATGGTATTAATAGTAGGGAGAATAGTATTGATCGTCAGAGCGGGTCGGCCTTCAGCTTCTAGAGCCGCGGCGTCCTCATCATCCCACTGGTCACCTTGGTAATACTCATCACATTTGAGCGCCATCTCTACGTAGTCTAAGTGCCCGTTATCCCGTGCACGTTCATAGCGTGCCCATTGGGTGCGTGTGATCTCTTCTTCTTTAGCTGGATTTAGCTTTGTTGGTTTCATCGTTATGCGCTCATAGCTGATTTAGTGCGTTCACCTTTGAAAAGACCAGGTAACCGGTCTCTCCAGCTCGGCACATGCTCAACGCGCTCAACAAAAGTGCTGAACTCCGTCATCATGAGACCTATCCAAGCTAAGGCGTCTACCTGATCGTCGTGTACCCCATTCGGAAAGCGCAATAACTCTGCTACCAGTGGGCCAGTAAATTCTTCATCTCTTGGCATGAAAACCATGCCCTGCTGCATCCGGCCTTGGATTGCTCTGGCACGCGCCTCCTTGTCCCTGCGGCCAGTCTTTAAGTCTTTGAAGTACGCTTCGTACAACCCGCGCTCGCGAACGCGCTTCTCGAGGAACGGCCCGAGAGCCATCTCAATGTGCCCTTTCTCAATACCGATGATTGACGGCTTCCAGACCTCATACATATCAAGGATCTGCTCAACCAGTTCAAACCCGTCAAACCGCCCGCGAACCATGTCCATGATGAACAACTGATCCTGCTCATCGACACCTACCACGATGCCAACGGTGTAGTCATTGCGATCGTTCTTACCGATCGCCAGATCCCACGCGCAGTAGTAACGCATACGGTCTTCATCAATCTCGTCGCGCTCGTAGTAATTGATCATGTCTCGGGTGAAGTAGTCACCGTCGTCCGCTACAGGGTTCTGCTGATACAGCGCTGACCAGTCTCTAGGACCAACAGCTTTCTCTATTCGGGCAAGGGCTTCTTCGTCATATCGCTCTCGGTGGAGTGCTTCACCCTGCTTTCTAAAGGTCTCGTCAACTTCTGCTCTGGCGGGGTAGTTAACAACTTCCCACTGCTCGCCGTGATCTGCTGCTGCTTTAAGTAACCGTCCCGCAAGATCATCATCATGCCAACGAGTAAGGATAACCAGCACACCACCACCAGGCGCAAGACGTGTGTACGCTGTAGATGTATACCAGTCCCAGGCACTCTCACGGGCGTTTGCTGATTCAGCGTCGTCACGGTTCTTTACCGGATCATCAATGACAAGGATATGAGCACCCTTACCAGTAATACCACCACCAACACCGGCAGCAACATAACCGCCGCCAGCAGTAGTAAGCCATGCTTCAGCAGACTGAGACTGTGGATCGAGGCGCGTTTTAAATGCTGACTTATATCCCTCTTCACGTAGCAGGCCACGGACTTTACGAGAGAACCCCATTGCGAGAGAACCAGAGTAGGAACAGCTAATAAACTCGTGCTGCGGGTTTCGCCCGAGGTGCCACGCTGGGAACGCCACTGACGCAAGTGTGCTTTTACCGTGTCGTGGCGGCATAAATAGCATAAGTCGTGGAGACTTCTTTTCGCTGACATCTCTAGAGAACTCCTCTAGTCGCTTACATATATCTTTATGCACCCACCCCGCTGAGTAGTCAGGGTTAAACCGTTCCACGAACGGTAGTAGCCGTTTACGAGTCAGGAACCGCAGAGCAAGCTCCGCGCGCGCCTTATCTTCTAACGACTCTTCCTTCGTGGGCTCCGGTTCGGGGCTCGCGGGTAGCGGTTCTTGCTCCGCGATGTCCGCTTTGCAATACACACAGAGTCGATCATCCCCCGAGTACAGTGTCTCGGGGTGCGACGCTTTACAGCGTATGCATTCGACCTTCGCGACTTCAGTCATTTAGTAAGGCTTGTATGCCTTCTTAGGCTTAGCCTTTGGTTTAGCTTTGGGCTTAGGGGCTGCCTTCTTCTTGGCGGCAGCGGCTTTTAATTTAGCGACCTGCGCGGCGGCTTGTTTTTTACTATGTGGGAATTCAGTACTAGCCATAATTAATCGCTCTTAGGTTCTAGGTAGTGGACATCTTTACCCGCAATCTTCAACAAGTCTTCGTCACTCATGCGCTCTAGCTGCTTAGTGCCATTAATGTTGATATTTACTTGGGTAGCGTTCTCAGGTGCAGCCAAACCGTGCAGCTTGACTAGTGAATCGGTGGTGTTTTTCATCTCAGTGGCGTTTGCCGACGAGTTATACGCCTCCATATACATCATGTGCGCGTGCTGATTGGTGAACCGCACCTCTTCACGCATCTCCTGGCGGAAATACTCAATCGCTTTTTGTACTTCGGGGACTTTTGCCGCGGCATAGGCCGCTTGGGGACAGGAGTACCCCGCACCGCGACCCGCAGCAGCGGTTGTCATCCCTGAAGAGATGAGCGAGACCAGCTTTTCTTGCTGCATGGTTAGCGATCCGCGGCTAATGCCCATATATGGCATATGCGATTGGAATTCGGTGTGCTCACTAACGATGCTAGTGGACGGTTGTTCCTGCTGGGCTGCTAGGTCCATAGAACTCATGAGTTTCATCTAGGTACACAAAAGCAGGAGCGCCATCAAATTCCTTTGAAGACACTTCTGCTATCCATTCTTCGGCGTACTCCTCGGAGTGGCCCGCCGCTCTCATGATGGCAACGGCTTTGTCGTAATTGTAAGCAAGCACTTCACGCCCATTTCGAACCGTCGACCCAATAATCGCGGCGTCTAGACCTTCGATTGCTACCACTTCAATGTCAAACATGCGTTATATTAGCTCTACTAATAATTAATCACAAGAGAAATCATGAATAGTCTTTACCCACCAGTAAAACATGTCCTCAGATAGGTTGTGTTTCATGATATTCACACGATAACAGACCAATTGAACATTATCGGGGGTGTAATCTTTATCGGGGGATATCCGATCGATTGACGCGTTGTACTCTTTCTTGCCTGTGCCATCTTTGTGATGAGTGAGAAACGCTCCGGATACCGCGCACCGTCCCCCTTGCTTCTGCCATAAGTCTATTAAGTGCTCCAGCTCTATCGACCAACTAAGGCCGCGGCGGGCCGACCCTTTACTGTTGCCAGATTTACTCTGGGAGTACAGATTCTGCAGGTAGTTTTCGTAAGATTCGGATACCCGCGTCTGTACTTGACTGGCCTTGCAGTTAATGCACATGTGCCGTCCCGTTACAAAGTCTGACACGTCTTGCGTCGTTTTGCAGTATCGGCACTTTTTTTGAGTTCCAGTCATAGGTGCAGATATTAGCATACCTAATTGTTTTGGAAGAATTTTTTTAGAAATTTTTTTATAAAAATCTTTTCTATATCGCTCATCGACTATCTCCCCCCTCGCACTCTAGACCACCCCCAACCCCGAATCGTAGTCATGGAACCTTGATCTCGAACCACGCCCAGGGACCCCTATCGAAAATCGCTTACACGATTTCCGGTCGGATTCGCAGGTGAAACAAGCACACCAACGTGTTTGTACAGAGGAGAAATAAACATGAGCAGATTAACTTTAACCACCAAAGCACGCAGCAAGTTCAGCAAGCTAATCAACGACCCCCGCACACAGAAGATCGCAGCATTCGCCAAGGACAACTGGCGCGAAGTAGCAGCGGTAGCAGCGGTCGCTCTGATCATGGAGGACGTTGATACAGCAGCTGACCTAGCAGAAACATCCTTAACCCTAGACATCCTGACAGCAGTCAGTGAAGGAGTAATCTCATGAAGACAGTAACTTTCAAGAACATCTGTTCGCCGAGCAACGACAAGACAATCATCATCGGCACGAGCAAGAAGAACCAGCGATGGTTCTTCAGAGTGGACTCACGCAACGCTGCCATGCAGGTAGCCAAGGCCATCATGCAGAAAGGTGGCAAGGTCAGCCTCGCAGGTTGGCGAGAGTACAGCCCAACAGCTGATCAACCACCTTGGTCGCACTGACCGCGAATCACGAACCGCGCTCCACGAAACCCGATCCGCTCTTCGCGCATCGGGTTTTTTTATGACATCTACATTAATCACGAACGGAGAAAGCCCATGAAAAAGTTTACGTATCAATGGTGGTACGCCTACTTCCAACGAGCAGGGTACGCGGACCGCGAATCACGGTTCATGGCCCACGATGCTGTGGCTCGCCGCCTATGACCAGCGCTCGGCACCTAAACAGGTGTGTGCGCACTTTGGAAAATGTGTGCGCACTTCATAACCCAATTCGCGCACACACAATTGTTAACGTTATCAACGACTTACATAAATGTGTGCGCTGTGTGCGCTGTGTGCAGGCTTTTTCAAGTTCGTTTACACATCTAAACGCTTTATTGATTTTAAGTTCTAAATCGAACTTTCATCAAAATAAGTGCGCACACACAGCACACATCTCTGAAAGCCGCATGGTTGCTGACTTTTTACTGTTTCAAAGTGCGCACACATTTGCGCACACACTGCGCACACACCCCCTGTTAAGCGCACACATCCCAAAATCACGCTCGTTATGTCCACTAACCGCGGACCGCGAGCAACGAATCACGAACCAAGCCTATCGATTCGCGTTACACGCTCATCGGTCGGTTTTTCTTATGAATTGGTTAATTCTGACTGATTCATTATTAGTTGTAGTACTATTCCGTAGGAGGAATTAATTATGCAGACATTAAATTTGAACGTAGAGCGCTGGAGTTTGGTAACAGCTGAGCATGTAGACTCAGAACCCAACTTCGACAACTTCGATCTTGTAGCGTTGTGTGATGATATTAGTGTTACTAATGATGATGGCAAGCCGTGGAACTATAACGAGCTAACATCGTCTGGCAAGTGGGGTGTGTCATGAAACATGTATTAGATGCAATAGGAGCGGCTGTCTTGACAATCATATTTCTACCAGCTGCGGCAGTACTACTCACAATCCTAGTGGTTCTAATTCAGAACTAAACCAAATCGCAGTACACCTAAGCCGATTCGATAACCATTACATGGTTATCGGTCGGTTTTTTTTATGACTTGGGCTATTCGGTCCAAGCACTTTTTGTCCTGGAGGACGCTATGAACAACATCACTTTTATCGACACCGTAATCACTAACATGTCTAGCAACAAGAACCGCACCGGCACTATTGCCAATCTCGTAGACGCGAACCACGCACCACTAGCCGCGAACCGCATCGCAAACGTCATGCTGGATCTTGCCGAGAAACGCCAAACAGCACGACTAGAAGCAGTGCGCGCGGGTATTCAGCCGCCAGAACTAACTGAGAAGCCAGAGCACATGCTCTCATTCGTGCAGCAGGTCATGAACAACTGCTGTTGGGCAGCCCGACGCGTAGCCAACTCCGGCAAGCAGCGCGATATGGCAAATGGTTTGGATTTCTCACAGTCAGTTGCAGAGCAGGCAGGCAACATCACATCAGCAGCACTGGCAGATGTCGAAGTAACCCTCATGGATGATTTCCAGATCCTCAATGAGCTCCACTCGTGGATGTGCAGTGAGATGAACTACATGACTGACCTCGATCCACTGTTCCTCTTTGCAGAGAAAGAGTGCGTCGACGAAGAGCAGCAAGTTTACGAGCACACTCACATGATCATGGACTTCAATGACATGTTGGCAGTGTTGGATGAAAAATCCATAGAGTTCAACGAGCTTAAAGACACCAAGAAACGTGAGCATGCATCAACGCACGTATTTGGTGCTAAGCAGAAACCCAAAGCAGCTAGTAAGAAAGCTGCTTAATACGTAGGATTTCCCCCTACACCCATCCGATCCTTGTGGTCGGGTGGGTTTTTTTATGTCCGCCATAGGGCCGAAATTTGACTATCGATATTAGCGTGACTATTATTAGTTGCACTATTACTCCAAACCACTGACCACCAAGACGGAGGTCACCCACTCACGAGGAGCGTGAATCATGGACCGCGATCACCTACACACGTACGTCGTAACGTGCACAGAAATGCATGAGATTGAATACCGCGTCCGTGCTAGGTCAAAACTCGACGCTGTGAATCGTATGGCTAACAACGATAACCCTAGCCCTATTTCACGCAAAAAGATGCTAGATCGGACCATGTCAATCCGACAAGAAATAAAGACCTTCGATAAAACAACTACTCATTACATCCTATAAACGAGGAGCTCAAACCATGAACACAGAGCAACTAACCATTATGCGCTGCGCATTAGCCGACTTGATCGGAGTGTGGGAAGCGTACACGCACATGGACATTCACAGCCACGATTGGAACGCCCATGTAGAAACAATAACTGAGGTAGCTGACTTGATTGGGGAAGAGCTGCCTCTTGCACTTACAGGAGACGAATAATGACTATGCCAAACGAACGCCGGTGGGCGGTGAACAATACGCGACTGTTCCTAGTCGATCTAATGGATCCTAAGAAGACTCCTCGTGTACCAAGTTCAGTACGCAAGGGAGCGTATCGTTGTTTGAAGCATTATCCAAACGAGTACTACATGGAACAAGCCGCTGATCAGGCCCCCGAAATATTTGGTGGTTGGGACATCGTCAAAATCGAGGGATACGAACCATGAACAACGAACCACGAATCATAACCAAAGAAGAGCTGTACCTGAGCCAAGCCCCAGCTTTTAACTTCGAATATAACGCAGACGAACTGCTGCACCAGGCACTACTAAGCGGATACGTCGATCAAGTAGGCGACGACCAGTACCAAGTTAACGTGAACTACCCAGAGGAGCGTAAATCATGAACAAAAAATATTCAGTTGAATTGTGGGACATCCAGTTCTATAAGGTTGACGAAAACGGTGACGAGTTACTCAACGATGACGGTAGCGTGAAGTTGTTTTCACCAACTCGCGATATAGATGTGTCATGGATAAGTGATTACGTATACGAAGAAGACGTTGCGGAGGCCGAATCATGAAACTTAGCAAAGAACAACAAACCGCCCTTAACCGTGTCTGGACAAGAAACAACCAGGGCAAAAGCTACTTAGCATTCCGCAGATCGGTATGCGTCTCTTTTGATAACGCCGTACTCGTGCGCTGGTCTGGCATGTGGTTAGGCATCGAACCTGATGGATACACACACTCATGAATAAATACAACAATTCGCCATACGCTTGCGTGTATTGCGAGCAACCAACTTATTTCGGTTCAGGAAATTTCGTAAACCGCATACCAGCAGGCCACAACCACGAGTTGCCAGACGGTACAACTAAGTACCGTGACGGATACGCGTGCGCCAAATGCATGGAAATGGAATGCGACAGGTGCCCTGAACCTATCGGGTTGGACGAAGACATTGGCGTAGAGCAAGTCTATGGCGAAGACACCCACCGCCACGAGTTCGATGACGGGGCTTGGAAAGTACACCTAGAGTGTTTAACGCCCACCGAACAACTATTTTACGCAAAAAACAACGAGGACTAATCATGGCGATACATATAGATAGCGCAAAACTTTTAACTGAAAAAAACCTACTAACTGCAGGGATTTCAGAAACTCGCATCCCTGCCCTGCTACTCGCCGCCAGCGCATTACACGAAGCAGTCTGCGACATCGACCGTAACAGCAAAACAAACCTTGCTAAGCAGTTCCCTGAAGTTATTACCGTTGCTCGAATGTATGGGCAAGCCGATGAAATTTTATACGGCCTGGAGGACGAAGCATGAACTTATTAATCAAGAACGTAGACGTAACCCTGCTGCGTAGGCAGCGCAACAAACTCCTAGAATTTCTAAACCCAAGTGAAGAACTTACAGGGCTTATACACCTACTCGACAACATGCTTGATGTGGCCGAAGGACGCGAGTAATGAGTTTATTAGACGCAATCTATCTTACCCCAGTAATAGGAATAATCGGGCTGTTTATATACGGAATGTACGTCTTAGAAAAAGACAAGTCATTTAATAGGAAAAACGAGGGGCGTGAACCATGAACCGCGAACAACTGATCACAAACGCTAAATACTACACCCTAATCGGAACAGCAAAAACTGTTGCATGTTGCGCAACAGTCCTTAGTTGGATCGCGAGTCTTTCCACTAGCGCTGAAGTCTATCTCATTGCTAAATCCACACAATATAGGAACTAAATCATGCCAGATTTAATTTATTCACGAAACGGGAATAACGACTTCCTAACAAGTGATCAAGTTCGCGCTAGAGCACCAGCCGTGTTTGCTCATGACTATGCAGATGACCTATCTAACAAGTACGGTAACTTCAACTCAGCACAAGCTATTGAAGTCATGAATGACTACGGTTACGGCGTAACGCAAGCAGCCCAAGTACAAGGACGAACAGAAACTGCCAACCTACACGGGCAGCATCTCATGGCCTTCGCTAAACGACATGAAGTGAGTGCATTTACAGAAGAACAGCCAGAAATCATCTTCTACAACTCGCATGACGGCAAGTCATCAATGAAGTTGTTCGCAGGTATCTACCGATTTATCTGTAGCAACGGCATCATTGCAGGCGACGGCTTCGACCAGCGCATGGTTCACTATAAAAGTAACTTAGATAGCTTCGAAGACCTTCTTAGGTACACAGCTGACAGCCTAGGAGATATAGCGCAGCTAACCCAAAACATGAAAAACATCACCCCCGACCAGGACCAAAGTTACGAGTTCGCGAAACAAGCGATCAGTACTCGATATGAGTACCACGACGATAACATCGGCGACGGTGTTGACCTCGGCAGTGGGAAATTCAACGTACGCGCAATTACCCAAGCGCTAAGCCCTACGCGCGAAGCAGATGTCGCGGACAACGCCTGGACAATCTTTAACCGCGTCCAAGAATCAGTTATACGTGGCGGTTTCGACTACCTCGGAGAACGCAAACGTTACGGACGCAAGTACATCGGTTACAAAGAAGCTAAAGCGATTTCTTCAATCAAACAGAACGTAACCATCAACCGCAAATTATGGGACATAGCTCAGGAGACTTTAGCCGCATGAATCAAAAAACCTACGAACACTCAAGCAACTTAATTGACTCTGCAATCGCATCTATATTTATGGACTTACAGGCAAATGACCTAACTGCACTTTCAGAGCTGCTGACGTTTATACATCCAGACATTTTGGATGGATATCTCGTTGAAACCGACAAAGACGAAATGAAAACTCTAGCTAAGGAAATAAATCATGAGTGACACAACCGTCCTACTTCAACCCGTGGGCATCGTCCACACGCCTGAAAACCTGAAAGAACTTGAAAACTACATCGCTAAGTTTAACGGTGGAGAGGCAATAGTTGCCTTCACCTGTGCCTATATGGCTTGGAACTTAGCCGCCAAACTCACCAACCCAGAAGGGAAAAAAGCTAATGAGTAGTTACAAAGAAGCTATGTTCTTATCCGAATTTAAATCCTTTCTCGATGAGCGCGTCGACTGCCGTTTAGAAGCTATGCTGACCGAAGACGATCGAACCGCGAACCACGAAGATCGTACCGCGGAGCTCGAATCAAAGATCGAAGAGCTTGAGTCGCAGATCGAGTACTACTCTGACCATGAAGATCGTATTACCGATTTAGAAAACAGTTTAGAAGCGTTAAGTAAATCAGAAATACTTAACGATATAGACCGCCGCGTCAATGAGCTAATGACCTCTGGGCGCATACGACTATATATCTCAGCCCCACCGGTAGGGTAAACCATGACAATCGATGAGTTATCTGAATGGGTTGACACCTGCCCTACTAACAAGTGGGAAGTCATCACCATGACCAGAGACTTCGTAACTGTCACATTCCCAATAGAAGAAGACGAGGACGACGAATCGTGAGCAAAGGTAGCAGGCAACGCCCCACAAACAAACAATCGTTCGACAGCAATTTCGACATGATCTTTAACAAGAAAGGACATAAACCCATGAATCCTATGCCATGCAGCATCACCGATGACCCGTACTGCGACGCCAGCGATCACTACGAAAACAAAGGTGTATACAAAAGCGAACAGCTACACGATGAAGACGACGAGAACGATAGCAACGTCCATCAAAACAAGTATAAGCAATGAAAATAGGACGACTATTGTTCGCTGTCCAATTAACAGCACTCTTAATATTTATTTACATGACTTTATCTTTATATTTGTTGAACTAATATATTAGTAATAGTACTATTTCTCTCTTACTAGGAGAGTGAAATGAGTATTAACAACACAACGCGGTTCGATTGGGACAAAGTGACCACAATGCTCAACAACAAAAATCAAGAATCATATGTAGACCCCCTTCTAAAAACTTACACCGATGCTGCTAAAGAAGAGCAAGACGCGGTTAACAGTCCAAGCCATTACAACGCAAATGGCAATATAGAATGCATAGACAGCATCGAAGCCTCTATGTCTGTTGAACAGTTCAAAGGGTACTGCAAAGGAAACGCCCAAAAATATATTTGGCGAATGTCCTATAAGAAAAACGCTATAGAAGACCTCCGCAAAGCCCGCTGGTACCTAGACCGACTTATTGATGCGGAAATGAAAACTCCAACCGATATATGACTACACCATTCACTGATGTAGACGCAGCAGTAGAAGAAGGTCATTTCATACAACACGAACTCAAAAAGACCGCATACATCGTCTGCAACGACGACAACGAACTGTTTGTAATCACGAGTGACCAATACCGCCGAGACAAATGGAATGCCCACACAGTTCTAGAAATCTTTCACCTTGGAGGGTGCAATGAAGACAAAAGAATATTTCCAAAACCTATCAAACCTCGAGGGCGAAGGCATACACCCGGAGTTCCACGTCTATACCGCGGTATGGATGAAGTCTCGAATGCCTGAAGCCTACAACGAGCTTAAATCTCAGTTTAAACATATAGAAGGTGAGATCCATGCACAGTACGCATGCAACGATGCGAACTCGGAGACGCCCTTCTAATGCTTGTAACCCTCGACTTCGAAACCTATTACGCCCCCAAGTATAGCCTCACTACTCTTACAACGATGGACTACGTCGCACACGAGAAATTCAAAGTGCAAGGCGTTGGCATCAAGATCGATCAAGAAGAAACAGAATGGTATGACGAGCACGAAGCCCAAGCCGCGATTCATGAAATCGATTGGAGCACCGCGACCCTCGTCTGCCACAACACGCCTTTTGATGGCTATATATTAACGCGCTATTATGAAGTTCAACCTCAGTATTACATAGATACAGCTGCAATGGCTCGCGCACTTGCGCCTGGACAATCGTCTTCTCTAAAAGACACAGCGATCCGCCTCTTTCCAGACGACGAATCAATGCGTAAAGGTGACGAGCTCGCCAGCACCAAAGGTATCTATGACCTCGACCCAGAGTTATCTGACACGCTAGGTCGCTACTGCGTTCAAGACGTAGACCTTACATACGCAATCTATGAAAAGATGTGCGCCCATATACCCCCATCAGAGATGGACTTAATCGACATGACCTGTCGTATGTTCTGCGAGCCAAAGCTAATCGCGGACCTCGAATCACTCATCTCGTTTCGTGATGATGCAATCGCAACTAGTGAAGCGGCGATAACTAAGTCAGGTATTGACCGCAAGGTGCTTAGTTCTAACAAGCAGTTCTCAGATTACATCCAACAAGTGCTTGGCCTAATCACCCCCACGAAACTGAGTCCGACCACAGGTAAGCACATACCTGCCCTGGGCAAGAACGACAAGGCATTCGCACAGCTACAAAAAATGTACCCCGAGCACCAACATATATGGGATGCACGGATAGCTGTTAAGAGCCGCATCAATGAGACCAGAGCGCAACGGTTTATCGATGCTACTCATAATGACGGCACCATCTCAGTACCACTACGCTACTACGCAGCCCACACTGGCCGCTTCGGGGGTACAGAAAAAATTAACATGCAGAACATGCCACGTAACTCCCCCCTTCGTCTCGCGCTTTGCGCGCCAAAAGACAAGCTCGTATTTGTTGCTGACTTATCAAACATCGAAGCGCGCATGCTTGCATGGCTTGCCGACGAAGAAGACTTACTACAGCAGTTCCGAGACGGCGATGACATCTACAGCAACCTTGCTTCAAAGATCTATAATCGCCCTATTGATAAAAAGAAAGACCCGACAGAACGCTTTGTAGGTAAGACCGCTGTACTCGGTCTCGGGTACGGCATGGGCGCACCTAAGTTCCAAGCCACGCTAGAGGCTGGCGCGATGGGCCCCTCAATGAAGTTCAGTACACAAGAAGCATATGACGTAGTAAATACATACCGCGGTACATACCCAGGTATACCAATGCTTTGGCAAAAACTAGAACTTAAACTAGCAAATACTATTAACCCAGCCTATGACGAAACATGGCACGGGCTCCGCTTCCATAGAGGGAAGATCCACTTGCCAAACGGATTGGCTCTGCACTACAAAAACTTACGTTACGAACGCGGCAAGCTAACTTACGATTCACGCCACACAGAAACAACGTGGGGCGGGCGCATCGCTGAAAACGTAGTTCAAGCGTTATCACGCATCATTGTCACCGATGCAATGCTGCGTATCGACAAAGACTCTAAGTTAGGTGCAGATGTCGTTTTAACAGTGCATGATGAAATAGTAATAATTAGCCATGCTAATAATCCAGATGCTACAATGTCTAAGTTAATTACACATATGTGTACACCACCGACTTGGGCATTGGACATCCCGTTAGATGCCGAGGGTGGGTACGATACTAGGTATAGTAAGTAAAAAGCCCATGCCCCGATTAGTTCTAACAAGAAAAATCAATGAAAAAGTAGTTCTTTATGATGAAGCTACGGGCGTTATCGCGAAAATTAAAATATCCAAAATTGACAGGAATCAAGTACGGCTTACGTTTGAAGCCAATAGCGAGATCAGGATTGATCGTGAGGAAATCTTCGAAGAAAACGCTCCTACTAACTAGTTATTAGTTATGCTAATATTATTCGCTCTGTAGGAGGAGCACAAATAATGCAAATTACTTTTTTAGAAGCCGCTAATGGACAGCGGCTGAGTAAGAGACACTGCCCAAAAAACGGATTCACGCCATACCCACACGTCAAAAACGTGTCATCCCATGAAATAGACATACCCCTCGACAGCCACGGTTTGGCTATTCTTGAAAAGCAGATAGAAAGCCATGCTGCGCTTGGCCACTGTCTTCTCAAAGGTAACTTAAAGCGCCCTATCCAAAACGAGTCGCGTGCCGGTAAAACCGATCGCATCGGGTATTCCAACCTGCTCGTGTTAGATATCGATGGCATTGTGCTACCTGGGCATACAAACCCTAAGACATTTACTAACAAAGATGTTGGTACATTAGCAAAAGCTGTTATGCGTGAACTGCCGCCTGAAGTACAAGACTGCAGCTTTATTGCGCAAGCATCAGCGAGCCTTGGTCTAAAAGGTGACAAAGTTTCATTACATATATTTATCCTGTTGACACACGCCATGCCTGCCAAGGCTATGAAGTTGTGGCTGCAGAACTGTAATTTTGAGTCTCAGCTGTTTTCATCACAGCTTGAACTGTCTAGCAACGGACACTCACTGAAGTATCCGTTAGACACCAGCGTAGCTGACAACTCAAAGCTAATCTTCATTGCCCCTCCTACCTTTGAAGACGGAACCCACGACCCGTTCGCCTCCTCCGAGCGGGTCGTGCGTGTTTCTGGTATCTCGGAGACACTCGATCTAGCAAAACTTATGGGCAACATCAGCCCAGAGGTCGTGCATCAGAAGAGCAATGAACATAAAAACAAACTGCGCAAAGAGCGTGGTTTCAATGCAAAGAAAGAGCGACTGACTATCGCTACTGTTGATAACAAATCAGAGGAAATCTTAGACAACCCAGATCGCATGTCTATCCACATAACTGACGATACAAACCCTCCGTACATACGGTGCAACGTCAATGGTGGTGACAGCAATGCGTACTACTTCAAGCTCGAAGACCCGACTTATATGTTCAACTTTAAAGGTGAACCCATCTGGTCTATAGAGAAAGCAGATCCTGACTTCTACAAGTCACTGTTTGATGTGTACCAAGAAGAAATGAAGAAAGAAGGTCGAGCTAACTTCCCAGTAGCAATGCGTGACTACTACACAGACACTTATTACAACGGCGTGTTCGACCCTAACCTCAATCAATTCAGTGAAGACTTCCCGCTAACACCTTGTGCATCTGCCAGCATCGAAGGCTTTATGAGATCACATGGTCGCAGTAAACCTGACTACATACCTGATGCAAAAGTCGTGTTCGACCCAGCATCTAATGACGCAGCAGTTAACCTGACTAACATTCCGTACCACATCAACATGTTCCGTAAGACGGAATACATGCTATCTAAACGTGAGCACGAATCGCTAAGCATGGGTGACGCAGCAAGGATCGCGGACTCTTGTCCCCTGATCTACAAGTTGATGACGCACATCTTAGGAGGACAAAGTCTCGAGGTTGAGCACTTCACCAACTGGCTGGCATATATCTTCCAAACAAAACGAAAAGCAATGACCGCCTGGGTACTGCAAGGTGTCCCTGGTACAGGTAAAGGTATCTTCTACACCAAGGTACTCAGACCACTATTCGGTAACGAACATGTACCGATGCGTGCATTGCAGAACATCGAAGAGCAGTTCAACTTGTACATGAGACAGGCACTGTTCCTGGTAGTTGATGAATTCCATATGGCATCAGCCAACGCAGGCACTGTAAAAATTGCTGACAAACTCAAGAACGCTATTACAGAAAACACGATGACCATTCGTGCAATGCGTTCCAACCAAGTTGAGATGCCTAACTACACAAACTTTATCTTCCTCACCAACCGTATGGATGCAGTAAAGATTGAAGAAGGCGATCGTCGATACAACATCGCACCTCGCCAAGAGCAGAAGCTCGAGCATGTGTACCCAGAAGTTATCGATGGCATCGATGACATCAGCACGGAGCTACATAAGTTCGCTGCCCTGCTTCGTAATTATAAAGTTAACAAACAGCTAGTACGTACGCCTATCGCTAACAACGCTAAGGCACAGATGGCTCAAGTCACCATGTCTGTTATGGAAGAGTTCTTCGCAGCCGTGCGTCACGGCAAGCTATCGTTCCTTACAGATATCTTAGACATCAGTCTTACTAACGTGCTCCAAGGACAAGAGATTACTACTGCACAACGTTTTGTTAAGCAGTGGATTGCAGAATCGCAAGCTGAGTACTCAGTAATACCTATGGAGCACTTGCGTGTTGTGTATGGCGTACTCACTGACGACCGTATATCACAACGTGAGTTCATCAAACGCGCGGAACGTAACGGACTGACTCGTGAACGTAGACGCGCTTACAATGCACCAAGATCAGCTAACCCGCTCACAGGCGTAGTTGTTGAGTGGCGCATCGATGACGAACAGCTAACCGAACTTACTGACAAGTACTTTGACGATAAGGATCGCAAGTTACTCGCTGTTAATAACTAATTATATTAGCTATACTAATAACCTCTACTTACTACTAGGAAAGGTAATGATTAAATTAACTCAGGATACGAGAGCAGATGATGTTATCGATTTTGAAAAACCAAAGGAGCTAGGAGATGTTCGAGCTTGGAGTTATTCAGCGCTTAAAGTCTACGAAGAGTGCGCTTATCGCACCTATATTAGCCGTGTTAAGGGAGTTAAAGAGCCTAGCGGGCCTGCTGCTGATCGTGGCACTCAAGTACATCAATACGCGGAAGACTACGTTAACGGCACAATGGGCGAGATGGCTGACGAGCTATTCAAATTTAAAGACGAATTTGAAGCGCTACGCCAAGACTTCATCGACGCCAAAGTAGAACTCGAAGGCGACTGGGGCTTCGACATCAACTGGGGTGTAGTAGGCTGGATGGAGAAAGCCACCTGGGCTCGTATCAAACTAGATGCACTAGTCCAAGAAGACGAAACATCAGCACGCGTCATTGATTACAAGACTGGCAAAAAGTGGGGAAACGAAATATCCCACGGACAGCAAGGTCTGCTCTATGCAATCGCCACTTTCTTCAGATACCCACACTTACAATTTGTACAAACAGAATTCTGGTATCTCGACAAAGGTGAAACCACCAAAAAACAATATACGCGCGACCAAGCAATGATATTCGCGCCAGGTTTCCACCGCCGCGCAGTAAAAATGACAACAGAAAAAGACTTCGCTCCAACCCCAAGCAAAGATGCGTGTAGATGGTGCTCGTTCCGTAAAGGAGACGAACCCGAGTGCACATGGGGCGTGAGCTAACCGACTTACTTCTCCCCCGTGGTAAGCCTTTGCCTCAATGACTTCATGTGTTGAGGCTTTTTTATTCCCGATCGGAATTCAAATGATCCTCATGAATCGTGAAAAGAGAATCCCTATGAAAAAGTTACTTATACGCTTTGGCTATGCAATCGCAGTAGCCGCTTTACTCACAATCTTCGCGCAGATGCTAGCAGTCGGCTTGTACGTATTTGTACTAAGCGCTGTTGTATGCACTCTTGCGTATTTTCATCTCAGGACGGACGAATGACATTACTTGCACTACTACTTAACGCCACAGAAATCGCACTCATCGTAATCACATTACTAGGAGTTATCTATGATTACAGCAGGTCTACTTTCAGCAGCAGGTCTCCTGTTTCTGATCTTTAAGTTCGGCGTACGTCGAGCTATTTCATTCGATATCCCACTTGATATCGTATGCACTGGCCTCCTTATGTTCCTGTTCGCAGGGACCTTTGGCGGCATGATGGCAGCAATGGTCGGCGGCCTCGCCGTATCCATCACGCTACTCATCATGAAACGCACCATGACTCGCGAACAACTCATGTTCGTTAAAACCAAAAAATTTCCCTACCGATCGTTTCGGTGGGTGGAGGTCGACCCATGACCGATGACGACTACAAACAATTATGCATCCAGCCGATAAAGGATCTTATGTATGCAAATGCTCTACAAAAAAGATGGGAAACTAGTCGAATACAAACTCGCAACAGATCCCCCAGAAGCAGAGATCTGGACTACACACCGTTTGAAGAAGTCCGAGATCAAGATCGTAAGCAAGTACGACCGATCAACCGCTGCGCATCTGAGACAGGAGATACTAGATGACATCCTTAGCCGTGAACCTAATCCCAGTAAAAAATCTACGCCCCCCAACGACGAGATATCGCAAAGGCGTGAAACCCGCAAGCCTAAACATGTTAAAGCGGGGCAAACAAAACAAAAAGTTAGGCGACAAAGTCGCGGTTAAAATGTGGAAAGGCATGACAATGTACAGCCTGTCACTTGAGGAGCGGGCGACCTGCCCTAGCGATTGCGCGCAATGGGACAACTGCTACGGCGACAATATGCCGTTCGCTCATAGGTTTGATCACACAGACCCTAACTTCATTAGTTACCTTGAGCATCAACTGTCGTCTCTAAACGACAAGCACCCCGAAGGTTTCGTTGTGCGCCTTCATGTACTTGGTGACTTTTACTCTGGGCAATACATTGTCCAGTGGCAGCTATGGCTACATCAGTTTAAAAACATGCATGTCTTTGGATACACGCACCACACATACACATCACAGTTAGGCTGTATGATCAGCAATGTAAACAGACTGCACCGCGACCGCTGCCGTGTCCGGTTCTCTGATGATTGGGACACAGAGTTCAGCGCGCATGTCATCGACGCTAGTGATTCTGCGTACGTTGAGCAGGGTATTATATGTCCAGAGCAACTGGACAAAACAGACAGTTGTGCATCCTGTGGCTACTGTTGGTCTAGCGATAACCCAATAACTTTTATTGAGCACTAATATTAGTAAGGCTAATAAATGAAGTTAACAAAACGCGAGCTGTTGCAGTTCACTCCGCATCTTATTAAAACAAACGGTGCTTACGCCTTTGAACCAGAAGTTCGCAAACAAAACTGCGTGTGTCCGCCTCATTCTCAACGGGGAGAGTGGCCTAATAAATGCATATCCTGTGGGCATAAGATTAGACTTCCGCTTTGACGCTTCACCTTATATATTAGGTGTGCTAATATACTAAACCATCAAAGAGTGATGAATATGAAACCTTTCGAGCACCAGAAAGTCACTACTGACTTCATCAATCGCAACAGTCGTTGCCTTATTACATCCGATCCTGGCACAGGTAAAACACGATCTGTTTTAGACGCGCTCGTGGGCCGCGAACAACGAACCTTGGTCCTCGCACCGCTGTCCATTCTTGAAGCCTCATGGGGCGATGACATCCTCAAGTTCACGCCTGATCTAACGTACGCCGTTGCGTACGCCAAGAACCGTGAGAAAGCATTTGCCAGTGACGCAAAAGTCGTTATTACCAATCATGACGCAGTAAAGTGGATACTCAAGTCCAAGCACCTACTCAATGGCTTCGACACGCTAGTCATTGACGAATTCACAGCGTTCAAGAACAAAGACTCGCAGCGCAGTAAAGCAATGCGCAAGATATCAGAGCAGTTCACACACCGTATCGCTATGTCAGGTACGCCAAACAGCAACGGCATTCTAGACATCTGGCACCCAGCATTAATCGTTGACGACGGTGAACGGCTCGGGCATCGCTTCTACAGCTTTCGTGGTTCGGTATGCACGCCTCGTTTTAATGGTTTCGCTAACGAATGGGTACAAAAAGACAACGCAGAAGAAACCGTTGCAGCAGCACTAAGTGACATTAACATTCGATACTCATTAGAAGAGTGTCTCGATATGCCCCCCCAGACAGTGCGCACTATGCTTACAGAGCTGCCTAAAAAGATCATGGCGCAATACCGCACGCTTAGTGAAGACAGCGTGTTATACACCGGCCAGTCTACGATCAATGCAGTACATGCTGGTGCAAAAGTTAAAAAGCTCCTTCAGCTATGCACTGGTGCTGTCTATGACGAGCACGGTGACACTCAGCAAATTCATAAAGAACGGTACGAGCTTGTCATGCAGCTTGTATCTCAACGCGCACATTCACTTGTAGCGTTCAACTGGAAGCACGAACAACAGTGCATGGTTGAGTTAGCGGACAAGCTAGGCATCAAACACGAAACCATCGATGGCTCAGTTGCTGCGCACAAACGCAAAGAAATTGTCGACCGCCTTCAGGCAGGCCAACTACAAGTTGTCTTCTGTCACCCTCAATCGGCAGGCCACGGTCTGACTATGACCAAAGCAAAGACAGTCATATGGGCGTCACCGACATACAACGCAGAACATTATCAGCAGTTCAATAGACGTATCTACCGAGCCGGTCAGACTGAAAAGACTGAAGTCATTCAGATAGCAGCCCGCGACACCTGGGAGCCAGAAGTGTACGAGAAGCTGCAAGGCAAAGTCGATCGAATGGACGAGCTACTCGGAATTCTAAATAAACTAAAAGAAGCAGCCTAAGAGAAAAAACTATGAATATTAACGAACTAATAGAATCAAGAGCAAAAGTCAAAGACGCTATCGCAGGTCTGAACGCTGAGCTTAAAGAGTTTAATAAGACTAAAGATGACTTAGATTATCAACTCTTATCCAAATTAGATGAGCAAGGTTTGTCGCGCACCGCGAATGACAAAGCTAGCGTGTCTATAAATCAAGATCTTGTACCTGACGTGACTGACTGGGACGCTCTCTATGAGCATATCAGCGCCACTAAAGATTACAGTCTCTTGCAAAGGCGGGTCTCGTCGACTGCATACAAGGAGCTTCTCAAGCTAGAACAAGAAGTACCAGGTTTGCAACCCCGTGAAATTCGGCGCATTAATTTTCGAACCCTATAAACACTAAACTTGAATCGTGAAGAGAATAAAATTATGAGTAAATCAGCAGCAGTAGCAGTAACAAACAACTTAGTCGCATCAACCGACCAATTGCCGGCCCACCTTAAATTAGTCGAAGGCAATAGCCGTGGTAACGAGAACGTTGGTACTAATGTTCAGATCCCACGCATCAAGCTCCTCCAGAAGATGTCCAACGAAGTTGACAAGCATCACGCGTCATACGTAGAAGGTTGCGAGCCTGGCCACTTGGTAAACACTTTGACTAACCACAATTACGGTAATGATTTGTATTGCATCAGCTTGCATTTCAAAACCCAGTACGTTGTATGGCGCCAACTCGACGCTGGCGGTGGCTATCTTGGTGAGTTTGACTCTATGGCCGAAGCCGAAGCCCGTGTAAACGAGCAAGACAAGCCGTCCGAGTACGACATCAACGAGACGCACGCTCACATCATCCTAATTAAAAACCCAGAGACTGGCGAGCTAGAACGGTCCCCCGCCATCATGGATTTCGCCAGCTCTAAACTACGCGTATCTCGTGCTTGGAATTCTCAACTTGCTATGAAAGGCGGCGATCGATTCGCGGGTCTGTGGAAAGTATCCGGCGTACCTACCGAGAACAAGATGGGCAAAGCATTTATGAATTGCGAAGTCTCGTTTGTTGGTTGGGCTCAGGAAGAAGACTACAAAACAGCCGAAGCATTATACGAGCAGTACTCTAACTAAATCCTCTCGACCAGCAGCGCACTGATAAAGCGCCTTGCCCCTTGACGGCTTGATCCACCGTTGGTCACAACGGATCACTTAGCTATATGAACGAACATGGCTTCATCAAGTCCATACATAGATACCTTCATCCTAATGTTCACTCGTGGAAAATACACGACACATACACAGGAGGCGTCCCCGACGCTATGTATTCGGGACCAGCCGGTATCCTGTTCGTTGAATATAAATACGTAAAAAGCCTACCCAAAAGGGTTACCACCCCTATCAAACACTCGTTGTCTGCGCTTCAGCTACAGTGGCTAGAACGCATGAAGGTCTCAGCAAAAGCAGCTTTAATTTTAGGTGTGGAAGATACGTGCATTATATTAGTAGATGACTTTAACACTAATATATGTAAAACTAAGTATATAGAAGAAAGCGTAACTAGAAAACAAGCTGCTGACTTCATATACGCCGCGACACACATTTAATTGCGGCCTTTTGTTTATATAGGCACTACCATGCAAAGCAAACCAACGTTACCCCTAGCAGTCACTAACTTACGACGCATATGGGAATCTAAAAAGATAGAAATGCAATTCAATCAAACGGGCGCTGCAAAAGAACTCGGATGGAGCCAAGGAGCAATATCGCATTACTTAAACAATATTACCGAGATGGGCCCCACTGCAATTGTAAAATTCGCTAACTTCCTAGACGTAGACCCTACTGAAATAGATCCTACAATAGTCTCAAAGTTGCCCCACGTTAGAAAACTAAACATTACAAAACGCAGCGACGACTTAACGAAACCGGCTAATAGCGCAGTATACGACCGGGATGATATCGAGCATATTTATTTAGAAGTAGGCAAAGATATAAAAATTGAAGGTACAGATGTATTAGTACTGCAGGCAACACAGGGTACGACTGGAGTGCTGAAACTTTGCAAGCAATCAAAGTTCTCTAGCAATACGCTAGTAGCAGTGCGGCTAAAGACAGAAAAACACCTGCGCCTCTATAGAAAAACATGCGCCCCACACTCAGACAAAATCCATACGCTATGGGCTGTAATGTCAATTACTTACCTTTAAATTCACGCAACTAAATAGAAGTATTTAAACATATATTAATTAAAAACGAATGGCTATAATCCAAGTATATTAGCGTTGGTATTAAACAATAAAAAAGGACTGTCGATAATAATGATGACCTCTATCTTAACTGAGCAATATGGACCGTTTATGGATCTAGAAGAAGTAGCAGCTTTATTCCGCATCAAAAAAACGTCGATGTACCAACAAATATATAACGGAAAGCTCGACCTTCCGCATGTTAAACGCGGCAAGAAGTATCTGTTCCCTACTCACGAAGTTGCAATTTATCTTGAAGGTAAGCTAGATGAGTCTCGAGTCTAATAACCTCCAAAGTCTTCAGCTCTAAGATTCACGTAACGAGAAAGCTGGTCAAGGCTGCTATGTCCGCTTATTAAGCGAACCTGAGCAACACTCATACCCCTCTCGAACAGCCGCGAAATTGCTTCATGGCGCAAGTCATGGAAATGTAGGTCGTGTATTCCAACTTTTTTACGTAGCTTAGCAAATGCGTCAGAAATAGACGCTGCACGTTGTACTTCAAACAGTACATCAGCCTTGCCAAGTACATTCTGATGGCGTACGAGCGCCTCTCTCACGCCCTTTAATAGGGGTATTACAGCCTTCTTCTTACCACCTTCAGCGTGCTTGTTTTTACGCCATAGGGTAATAAGCCCTTTGTCAAAGTCGATCATGCTCCATTTAAGAGCGTGTATTTCGCCCTGCCGCATGCCTGACTCAATAGCAATGTCTATCGCAGCAGCAAGATAACGAGAACGTTGCGGCCCTACTGCACCCATGAGCAATTCATACTCCCCTTTCTCCAGGCGACGGTCGCGTTCTTCACTACCCATTATGATTTTTTTCTTTTTAAGCTCAGTGATTGCTATATCGATAGCATCAACTTCAGTACGAATACGACTGTGCGTTAGGGCTTGCTTAAAGTAGTACATCTGATACTGCAACGTAGACGCTGTAACTTCCTTGCGCCGGTCCGCTGCGAAATCAAGAATATCGTCAACAGTCAGGTCATGAATCGACTGTCCCTGAAAATGTCTTTTGAGCATATTGAGCTGGCCACGCTTCGGCCCGCACACATCTAACCCGAATCGCTCGTAAGAAAATATAAGGTTATCAATAATCTGATCAATGATATGTGAGTCTTGAACGCGGGTATCGACCCATGAAGCGTTGTCCATGCTTGTTTCTATACGTCGCGCCCAGGCTGCTGCTGGGGCTTTAGAAGTAAAGGTTTTTACCTGATTGGGGTAACCTTTGCGCTTAACAGTAGCCTGCCAAGACTTACCTCTTTGCCTAATCATAGCCATACACTTCCACTCCTAGGGTGTCATATGGGTGTCAAGAGGTTTTAAATTAACAAAAAAGCCCCTACAACTCAATGGCTATAGGGGCCCTAATGATTGGCGGAGAAAGAGGGATTTTCTGCCGTAAAATGGATAAAGTTGTTCTATTTCAATGGGTTAACTTCTATATTCCTCTATTTATAACCTACATACGCGAAAGCCTAACCTGTTGATATCTCTATATATTTTATTTTTCATTATTGTTGCGGGTGTCAGTGACACCCTACAGGTCTTGCTTGGCTATCGCGCCGAGTGCTACAAGTATAAAGCCGATCACGTACAGTATCATAACTACCTCTGATTGATTGAGGTGCCATTGTAGATACTATCGTAAGTGATTGATAATGCTTACTTTTAATGCATTATATACCATATATGATATGGCTTTATAATCACGTTTAGTAGCCATAAGATTTTTTACCCTTCTTCTTAGTGGCTTTCTTCTTCTTTTTGTCTTGTTGATTCAAGACACACTGCTTACCTTTACCTACGTGCATTGTTATCTCCTAAGCCATACTGGTTTGCTGAATGTTTAAGTATAAAAACATGTATATCTTGTAGAGCCCGCCGCACATCAGAACCAGACTAGCGCTCTGAACAGTTAGCCAGAAAGCGTTCTTTCGGCGGCGAGCCTGTGCGTAAATAGTTTTTTCGCGTTGTTCCTTTATGCGGCGCCGAAGATCAACTAGCTCCTGGTAACCAGTCGGCCCATAGGTGTACATCAACAACTCTCGCAGCTCTTTCTCTTGCTGCTTAATCTTTTTTTCTTGGACATATACTTCCATCGCCTCTTGTTCAACTGACTTCCCATTAAAAATTTTCTTGAACAGTGGCGGATTCTCTATTTGTTTTTTACATTCCGTGAAATCTGAGCAGGCCCCGTACCACTTACCAATTTGCCCAAGGGTGTCCTCTACTTCACGCCCCATTGATACCATTTTTTGGACGGTGTTAAAGGCCGCGGTAGCTGTAGCAATTGCTGTTATGGGATCAATCATATTTAGCCTCCAGGTTTAGTCGGCCATGACACCTCATCTACTGCTGATACAGCGGCGTTATTTGCGGGAACATCTCTTAGTGCTGCGCGGTACGCGGCCCACGCTGCCTTATCAGAATCGGAAAGCGGGCTGTCATTAAACTGCGTCCAGTCAGACTCGCCGAGCTTTATATCCCGCATCAAACGGATCGCGGACCACAGATCGTCAGCACTAATCGGGGGTATCGACCACGCATCATCTATCCACATATGGTCGCTAGAAGGGCGCGCCTCTCTTGTCTGCCAACCACCTCGAAAATACTTAGTTGCCAAAAACTCATCATTAGGTTCTTCAGCGTCGATCTCTTTGGCTAAGTGGTCGCCGTACATGGACCCATCTACGTAAGTCGTAGCGCTAGCTGGCGACACAATGTACTCAACTTCACCTGAAGTCTGATTAACCATTGCGTACTTTTTCATACAAACATTCCTATAACGATGCCTCTCGTCGAGGCTAGATCAACCTGATTACCGAAATAGCTTCCATACGCTATGGACTGACTGTAATCAGAGTACATTTTTACTGATGGGGTAGAGCCGCCGTAAGAGTAGGTAACATAGGGCTGATACCAATATATACCTCGAGTGCTTGCGTTAAATGAGTAGGCCGAATACGGAGTACCACCAGTAACAACCTGCCATCCAGAGTACGAAGCACACCCATTCAAAAGGCAGTAATAGTCAAACTTCTCATTAGGTTTATCAAAATACAACGGGCCAATAACCGTAGAGCCAGCGTCAGTTGAGCTTGTCGTACTCATGTTCCGGCTTGGGGTGCCGTAAGCAAACTGCTCGCCTTTAAAATTCACGCGGTTACTCGAAAAGCCTATGCCTCCCGACGGACTAAATACCCGCAAGCCATAACCCGCGTTTTCGTCCTCATCGTTATTAACAACGCATACTTTGTAGTCGACAGTGTTTGAGCCCCAGTCAACCCACTCTGGGCAAGTAATCTTAAAAAAGCCTGCCCCATAAGAAGTGTATAACTGGCAGCCGAACATCTTTATGGCCTGATTGTCATTAGACGGCTTACCAAAAAGGAATACATTTTGTGTTCCGTACCCAGAAGGAATAGCAATCTGGACCGCTGCTTTATTTGGGTGCCACCCAGAACTCCGCCCCGTAGAGGGGTAGTACGAATTTCCAGCGGAGTCCTTGTCTGAGGATGAGGTGCCAATAACACCTGGCACCACAGTCCCGCTCGCTATAACTTTAAGCTGAAGGTTCTCGCCATCAATCTGGGCGTAGCCATTATCTGTGTTGCTAAGAAATCCGTAGGCCATATCACACCCTGAACACTATGATTTCATAGTTATTATTACCGCCATATAAGTTTCCGCCAGTACCAAAATCGGTCTGTTGCAAAACAATATTGTTCGTAATAATTGATGCTTTAACAATGCTGTTTTGCGCTTGGTTGTTAATGCCCCAAGTGCCATCAGCTGCTATGCCAGGCACTGATATATAAGTCGTCACGCTGGAAACTGTCCCTGTATAAACAGCATAAAACTTGCACAAACGATTGTCGTAACGCAGCCGAGAGTTTCCACTGGCATCGAATATTTCCAAGCCGTAAACAGGGAGCGTCCCTACCGTACCGCTAAGCACAAACGTCTTAGTCTGCGAGTTGGTCCCGTTATTAGGGTAAGGGTTCTCATGATAATGAGTAATAACAGCGGTGCAGCTATACGGAGCGTTGTTGCTTATTGGACTGACGACAATTGTTTCGCCTGAATTAACCCCTGTTGAAGGCGAGACTGTGCAGTTAACTAACGTGAAAACCGCGTCTGCTGTAGGGAGGCTATTGGCCTGCGCAGTGGTAGTAGTACCGACAGTCATTGTTAGATTAATGCTATCTGATAACTCAAAATCCTGCGTAGCAGAAGTAGACGCGGGGTATTGAACCGCATACTGGCTAACAGCCATGTTAACGGTGTAGGTTGCCATTAGGCTGACAAGTTCCCAAGTTGTACGCGCAACGTGTTGCCATCAAAAACCTTAATCGCGTCTGATAATATTTGCATACGCGAACCGTTCGACGCGCTTTGCAAATTGATCAGCGTGCCCGTGCCAACAAGATTAAGTTGCGACGCATTAATGGCGTTAGCTTCAATCAGCTCGGTGACATTTAGTTTGCCTGTAGTAATAGTGTCGGCGTTTACAGATCCAATTTGAGCAGACTGGATAGCTGCGGTTTTTATAAACGCTGCGTCCATATAAACGCCAGCTGGTACAAGCGTTCCGTTTATAGTCGTATCATTAGCTTGAACAACAAAAGGGGTTACTGCAGCTGCAGTGTTAGAGCCGCCACGCATAAGCGCGAACCGGTCTGCATTGATTATAAATTCAGACTCGTTTACACCAAGCGCGTTTGTAGTGCTCGCCAACCCAAAACCTGCGACCGCGCCGTTTGCATCAATCTTTACAGCATAACTACTTTTCAGCGTGCCGTTTATATCGGCTTGCGTAGTCATCGCTTGCTGCAATGTGACAACACCTGCACCGCCGTCTGGGTCGTCGAACCCACTAGACAAAGTTGTAATGGCGCCCGCAATCGCGTTATCTGTTGCAGTCTTAGTGTAGTAGTTCTGGGTTAGGCCCGCAGTAGTTGTGTAGTCACCTAACGTAGTAGTGGAGACTAAGTTTTCAACCGCGGCAGCTATAGCGCTATTCGCAGCAGTCTTAGTGTAGTAGTTCTGGGTTAGGCCCGCAGTAGTTGTGTAGTCACCTAACGTAGTAGTGGAGACTAAGTTTTCAACCGCGGCAGCTATAGCGCTATTCGCAGCAGTCTTAGTGTAGTAATTTTGAGTTAGACCTGCAGTGGTTGTGTAGTCACCTAACGTAGTAGTGGAGACTAAGTTTTCAACCGCGGCAGCAATAGCGCTATTCGCAGCAGTCTTAGTGTAGTAATTTTGAGTTAGACCTGCAGTGGTTGTGTAGTCACCTAACGTAGTAGTGGAGACTAAGTTTTCAACCGCGGCAGCTATAGCACTATCCGCATCAGTCTTAGTGTAGTAATTTTGAGTTAGGCCCGCAGTAGTTGTGTAGTCACCTAACGTAGTAGTGGAGACTAAGTTTTCAACCGCGGCAGCAATAGCGCTATTCGCAGCAGTCTTAGTGTAGTAATTTTGAGTTAGACCTGCAGTGGTTGTGTAGTCACCTAACGTAGTAGTGGAGACTAAGTTTTCAACCGCGGCAGCAATAGCGGAGTCCGCTTCTACTTCAGTGTAATACAGGTTTTCCAGTGTAGCGGAAGGCGTGTAATCATCTAGCTGATTGTTGATTGTTGCAACAAGCGCGGTGTTCGCGCTACTAATCGCAGCATTAGCCTCAGTAGCGGTGTAGTAATCAGTGTCTAAAACCGCAACAGTGACGTAATCGTCAAGGGTGGAAGTAGCAACTAGGCTCTCTGTAGCAGAAGCAATAGCGCTGTCCGCGGCGGTTTTAGTGTAATAATTTTGAGTTAGACCTGCAGTGGTTGTGTAGTTAGCTAAGGTCGTATTAGACACTAAGTTCTGCGTAGCACTAGAAATCGCGCTGTCTGTTGCGGTTTTAGTGTAATAATTTTGAGTTAGACCTGCGGTGGTTGTGTAGTTACCCAGCGTAGTATTGGACACTAAGTCCTGAGTAGCGCTAGAAATCGCGCTGTCTGTTGCAGTTTTGGTGTAGTAGTTCTGACTTAAACCTGCGGTGGTTGTGTAGTCACCTAACGTAGTATTGGAGACTAAGTCTTGAGTAGCGCTAGATATAGCGCTGTCTGTTGCAGTTTTAGTGTAGTAGTTTTGACTTAAACCTGCGGTGGTTGTGTAGTTACCCAGCGTAGTATTGGACACTAAGTCCTGAGTAGCGCTAGATATAGCGCTGTCTGTTGCAGTTTTAGTGTAGTAGTTTTGAGCCAAGGCAGCCGATGTTGGGTAGCTACCAAGCTCTGTTGCAAGCCCCGTCGTAGACACTAAGTTCTGAGTAGCACTAGAAATAGCACTATCCGCAGCAGTCTTAGTGTAGTAGTTCTGACTTAAACCTGCAGTGGTTGTGTAGTCACCTAACGTAGTATTGGACACTAAGTCCTGAGTAGCGCTAGATATAGCGCTGTCTGTTGCAGTTTTGGTGTAGTAGTTCTGACTTAAACCCGCGGTGGTTGTGTAGTTACCCAACGTAGTAGTAGACACTAAGTCCTGTGTAGCGCTAGAAATAGCACTATCCGCATCAGTCTTAGTGTAGTAATTTTGAGTCAACCCTGCGGTAGTTGTATAGTTGCCGAGCTCTGTTGCAAGCTCCGTCGTAGACACTAAGTCCTGTGTAGCACTAGAAATAGCACTATCCGCAGCAGTCTTAGTGTAGTAATTTTGAACCAGACCCGCAGTAGTAGTGTAATCTGCAAGCGTGCTAGTCGCCACTAAAGTGCTAGTTGCACTAGCTATAGCACTGTCAACAGATGCGGATGTGTAGTAGTCATTTAATAAAGATGCTCGAGTAGCTACTAACCCCGTTGCGCCGTCGTTGACTGTAACCTGTAACCCATGAAGCGCCCTCGCCGTCGCAGACCCGCTCCCCGCGCTTACAGTGTTTATCTCCGTAATAGCCGCGGTGTTGTTACCAACTGCATCGCCCAGGCTTGTATAATTACCCAGTAAACTCCAGTAAGTAGTATTCGTGGGTAAGTTGCCAGTCGAAGCCTGTAACGCTTTGTACAACTTGCCGTCGTAAGTAACCTGGTCGCCAAGCGCGTAAGTCGCGGCGTTGTCATACACGTCTATATCTAACAGATCATCTATCTGCCCCTGCAGAGACGTCGCAGACGCTGCAATAGCGGCTGCACGATTTGTCGCTTCAGTAGCTAGATCCGCCGCACGTTGTCCACTCTCTGTAGTTATAGCCGCTACGCGGGCGTTTGCTTCAGCTGCAAGACCAGCCACACGGGCGTCTGCTTCAGCTGCAAGACCCGCCGCACGTTGCCCACTCTCTGTAGTTATAGCCGCCACACGGGCGTCTGCTTCAGCTGCAAGACCCGCCACACGGGCGTCTGCTTCAGCTGCAAGACCCGCCACACGGGCCGCCGCCTCGTTACTAATCTCCAAAGCGGTATTTGCAGGCAGGTTACCTATCGGCGTCGATAGGCTTGTTGCTAGCTCAGAAGATGTTATCGCCCCGTTCAACACCCCCAATAGGTGCTCTACGTCTGGGGCGGTAGTAGCAAGCGTGCCGGAGCTATTATTCCACGGGCCGATAATACCTGACGTTGATACAAATCTAGCCCAGTAATACCGGCTTACACCAGAACCGACTGGATCGCTTGTGCCCCGCCCTGCCGACACAGCAATTAACTGGGCGTCACCTATGGCATCAGAATCATGCCCGTAAATCTCAGTGAACGCGTGATTACTATATCTCGGAAAATCCCAGCTTAAATTTACTTGGCTATAAGCACCAGCTGCCTGAAAGTTTAAAGGCGCGGGTGGAACGTTAGTATCTAGAACATCGTTCGGCGCGAAACCTAGATTCCCACCGTTGAGGTTATTCGGGTCAAAAGGAGTTGACTTTAGGTCTACCGCGAGCCCCGAATCAATTAACTCACGAAGCGTGATCGCCCTGTCTCGCTTATCTCCACGCCTACCAAGCCGTATCTCCACGGCCTCTGCCAGCGTTTCTAAATATCGTTTTACGTCTGGCGCTAGACTCGCGGGGGGCTTAGATATCCCAGGGACTTTAGTCGGTTTGCTCATGAAGTGCGGATCTCCTCCATGCTTTGCGCTAAACAGAACTCGTTGATATCCGTACCTTCAACCTGAACCTCCCACTCCTGAGCAACAGTCGCGGGCATACGCATAACAGGCTCACGCAGCGTACCGTCACTAATACTGCCTGGCACAGTAGTTGACTGCGTAAATGTTTCACCTGATTTACTAAGTACATAATGAGCAACAAGTACACCGTCACCCCATACCTTAACTGTTACTGGGTATTCGTCAGCGTGAACTGACACCCAGCCCATAGAAACTGGGGCGGGAGTAACAAACTTCTTACTCTTAAACGTAAGTGTCTTGCTAGAAGAACCGCCTTGATGCTTCTTAATTTTGTCACCAACAATAACGTAGAGCTGCCCGTCTTTAGGGTTGCGATAGCCCCCACGAACTTCAGCCGACAGTGACAATGTAGATAGCGCGCTCTCTTCACCTCGAGGGTCATATACCCAACCCCCCGTAGAGTGAAATGCAACATACGTACCCTCATGCCGAAACGCTCGGATAGTTGTTGGATTAAAATCAGCATTCCACTGTTTCGGGGAAATAATGCCTTCAGTGACCACGGACCCCGAAGCGCTCTGCACGCCACACAAACCATCAGGCCCAGCGTAGAGAACATAGCTCCCCATATCCACGACACTATGCTCGTTGATACATGCTTGCGCTAAGTCTATGCGGACCGCGGTCATAGATGACGGTTCGGTGCCCGTGATGAAATACGGCTGGCCGTCAGTCAGTGCTGCCACACCATTAGAGGTAGACGCGATTGCTACGATGTCTTCTTCAGTTGTGATCCTGTATTGGATCGGCCAAGCGTGCGGGAGGAACGGTTCGCTAAGGCAGAACCGCTTGCCGGCAAAGCCAGCCATTGTGCCCTGAGCCAGGGAGATTAGCCCCTTGAGAGGTCCATCTGGGTATAAACTAGTATCGTCGTCAGGCGGCCCAATCCAAGTGTCACTAGGGAGAACCTCACCTAACGTAGCCGCATCACTATCATCAGGTTCAGACTCGTCAGAAATTAAAATGGTTTTAACAAACTGGAACTGCGTGTTCGTTGAACCCGTATTAGAGCGGTATATGCGCTTAAAGGAACCTGTGCCTAAGTTGTGGCCAGCAGCAAACGCCTCGTTTGGCATACTTAGGGTAGCTGTCTGCCCATCAACCATTTCGACTACGGTTGATGGTGCGCTTGGCGGGCCCTCGCGACCATCCGCCGTTACGTAGGTATACACGTAGCTAACATCATTCGGCGTAAGAGTTTCGTCCACGTCACCAGAGATTGTGACGGTGGGCGCGGACGACGGAGCGGGAACCCCGAGTCGATAAGAATTAGCAGGATACGACGAACCGCTGACGATGGTGCTAGCCCAGCCAATCCGTGGGTAATCATCGCCAGTAAAGTACAAGCGGTCAGTGCTGTCTCCTGGTATAGGGCCAGGAACAACACTTACTTCTTCATCCCACTGTAACCATACTGACGAGGAACTACCGTACTCGTATTTGTAAATACTGCGTCGAGACCCCGTCGCCAGAGTCAACTCGTCAACATCGTCTTTAGTGGCGACAAGCCGCCCTGATTCAAAGTCAATGTTTTCAGCAATCTGGCCAAACTGGTCAGCCAGAAGGCGTGGACTAACCCCTGGCGCTATCCCGCTAAATCTATCCCGCTTAAAATACGCCATGCGTACCTCATTCGTCGGTTTCTGCTAGTTTTTTCTCAATCATCGAGGCGATGTTTGCTACAGCAAGATCATGAATAACCGCTTGGCGCTTGGCGCCAACAGCCATTTGCACAGCCTGCTCGTGAAGCGACAGCATCTCTTTGACTTCATCACTAAGGTCAGAGACCGCGTAAGTTGTATCGCCGACAGTTAAAGTTGGTGCGGCGTCTTCGGTTGCTACTTTGTCATTTAATTCGGTCACAAGTGACTCCTTCATTAGGTGATTGAATAGGTATTATATTAGTCTAACTAATATAATAACAGTAAATAAATACGTTACTCGGGGTCGGCTTCTACTACTGGTGCCCAAGGCATAGCTGACTCAGTAATTGGAGTTACCTTCTCGTCAATCTGCTTCTGGATTTGACCATTCACATGTTCTTCGTAGCCTTCAATGACAAGAGCCTGAATCCAACCAAGCACGATCTCTTCGGTCAGCGTGTCGAACTGTTGAAAGTTTTCTTCGGTAAGGTTATCCGCAGAGAAAGGAGTAGCGCCAGAGAATGTTCCCTCGTTGCCGTCCTCGTCAGTGCCGATCTTTTTCCAGTAGGTCTGACAGACTGCATTAGGTAATACAACGCCATCGCCGAGGGTTTCGTTTTTAGTTTTTAGGGAACTGATTTCCCAAGTGTACGTTATTGCCATTTCATTGCTCCTTCTGAGCGGTTATGCGTTTTCCAACGCGGTTATTCTTGCTTCAAGTTCTTGGATTGTTTTAACTAACAGTGGTACTAGCTTGCTTTGGTCAATACCCTGCATCTCTGGTACTGTTGTTGTTACTTCAGTTTCTGTTCCATCATCTGCAACGACTGTTTCTGTAACCTCAGTGGTTGCATCCTTCTCACCCGTAACAGCTTCTGGTAAATGCTCTTGTAGTTCGTGAGCTAAGAAGCCGTCGCTGCGCTGCTGCCCGTCAATCCATTTAAAGTTAACAGGGTTAAGCGCAAGTACCCGCTCTGTTGCGTTATCGATTGGCTGTACGTCTTCCTTGAGTCTATAGTCAGATGACGTAGAGTAAATAGTTGCGTAGTGACTGCTGGATATACTTCCCTTTACAACCTGAGCTGCATTCTGGAATGTAATGTGGTAGTTCTGCGGTTGGTATCCAGTTGTAGTCGTTACTGTACCTCTTGAGATTATCGTAGCGCTTGCTGTACCAGTGGTAGCCGCGTCTGTGTCTGCAACAATCTGGTTTTTGAAATAAGAAGTGACAGTGCTAAAGCTAACAAGCTGAGTTGTTCCAGAAAAAAGGAACAGCGCGTTCGCAAAGTTAATACCTAAGTTCGTCGAGGCATACGGCCCTTCCGCCAAGAAGTTAGTGGTGCTGCCTTGGACGTACACACGACCACCAGCAGTTATGTCACCGGCAGTAGTTAAGATGTTTAAATTACTAGTACTATTAGGGTCTACATAGTAGCCAGTGTTATTATAGTCATAAAACAAAGTGCCTCGTACATCTGCGCTAAAAACTGCTCTTGAACTAATAGCGGCCCTGAAACTACCGTTATTAATTAGCAACAAACCGTGGTCGTTTAAATTGTTAGCTCCACCAAGAGAACCAGCATTTGGATGCGACCATGCCAGACCGTACATATTGCCAGCCGTAGTACCATCAGCAGCTAAACGGTAAGCAGCTCCCATTGACCAAACGTGTTGTAAACGAGTGGATGTATATACACCGACCATTCCTTTGCCATAATTGCCATCGCATAAAATATCGCCCGCGATTCTAACTGAGGTGCCGGATGATCCTGCATCAATGTAGTAACCAGTGTTATTGGAATCGTAGACGAGAGGCGCTCGCACTGAGCCAGCCGCCGTTACAAAGTTTCCTGTATCAAGTTTAAGCACAAGGGAAGCAGAACCATTTGTAATATCAGATGAATTTCCTCCCACCCAGAATTTCATGCCGCCATCGCTGACAGTGTAATCAACCCCAATACCAGAATACTTCGCAGAGTTTGAGTTAAACACTATGACAGGGAATGTCGAATTTAACAGAAGATTTCTGTTCCATCCCCCTGTCATGCCTGTGCCGCCGTTATTTACAAGCGTTCCATTAAGATTACTGCCACTAGCAGGATCTACATAGTAACCAGTGTTATTGGAGTCGTAGAAGATAGGGGATCGTATATCAGTTTGGATTGTTACATTACCCGTGTTTGAAATACTTAATCTCTCAGTGCTTTGAGTAAATAACCCAAGTCCTGCATAGCCTGACATCACGACTTTTGACGGCTTAAAGGTGACTCCATAATGCTGATGAGCAACCCCGTCATATGTGAATGTGTCGGTTATACTATAGCCAACTGAGCTTTGACCGACTTGGACACCACCATAAATTGATGCTTTGTTCAGGTTCGATGTAAGCGCAGGGTCTACATAATAAGCAGTGTTATTGGAGTCGTAGAATAGAGGGGCGCGAGAGCTAGTTCTGGAGTGCGTGTTCCCTAAGTAATCCCATCTCAAAGCATATTGATTACCTTGAGAATAGTTAGTGGCAAGCTCGCCGCCTTGGTGACCCTGTAATTGCGGCCCATCAATGGCTACGCCAGAAAAGCCAGTGCTTTGGTAGCGCAAGAAGTGGTTGCCATCTTGTAGTGTAAGTTTCTGCCCACTTGATAAAGCGATAGTTCCTACCGCATTGATATTAGTAGTATTAACATTAGTAATATACCCTTGGGTATAATAATTACTGGTAGAGCCTAGTGAGTACACATTACTAGCTGTAGGCGTTATGGTGCCTGCCGTAATATTCCCACTGGAGATAGTCCCAATGTTAGTCAGGTTGCGGCTTGAGTCTATTACTGTGGTGGCGGCTACTTTAAAGCCCCCAGTTGCAGCAACATGGCTCCACGATGTGATTGTGCCAGCACCTACAGTGTTTAAAACGCTACTGGTAGCAGGGTCTACATAGTAGCCAGTGTTATCGGAATCGTAGAAGATTGGGGATCGAACGCTGGCATTAAACTGAGCGATACCATTATTCAGAATCCAGCCAGCATTATAGGCAGAGGTAAAATCATTGCCATTAGCCGCCCTTCTAAATACCCATCCACGTCCAACAGCATCCATTGATAGGTATGTATTGTAACCATCCCCATTGCCTGTCGGATTTGTAAATACCCCACCATTTGCTTTGAAACCTATGGCAGAGGTCGCTGTATTTCCTGCGCCCCACAGGGTAAGCTGGTTTTGAGTAGCAGTTGACCCTAAATCACCCCTGATCGCCAACCCATAGAGGCTACTTATACTAGCAGGGTCTACATAGTAGCCAGTGCTAGCGGAGTCGTAGAAGATTGGGGCGCGCTTCGAGCCAAATGATGTAGAGATGCCCTCCTCATCAAAGGAGTGTTCTACTGTAGTCCAGCCACTATCTACGATCTCCATCTTAGCAGGGGATGTGCCACCAAGCTGAACCGTCAATACACCTAAAGACCGATCAGCGGCTCGGCCTATCCATGCTTCGCCTGTGTTGTTTTGGCTCTGGGCGAAAGCACCCACCTTTATCTGACCATTGAATTCTACTGACTTGTCGTACTTCAAAGTCATAACACTAGTGCCGCCACGACTAGAGTATAAGTTTAAATAGCTGAAGAACCTGAACTGTGTACCGTTAGTTTCACCAACGTGGGTTCCGCCGGGATAATTTATTGCGTGGTTGTTATCACCAACCCCAGCGAAATAGAGGTTGGTGCTGTTTAAGGTCAGACCGCCCGCCACAGCTAGAGCGTTAATATTACTAGTACTAGCAGGATTTACATAGTAGCCAGTGTTATCCTTATCATAAACAATAGGCGTATTGACACTACCATTTACAATAAGCTGAGACCCTGTGGTGAGATACATCATAGCGCCAGTACTATCTGTCCCCATACCATAATGTGGATTGGCGTTGTTATCAGCATATCCGAAAGACATCCTGTCACCGTTGTAGGCCGCCGTACCTATAGAAAAACGTCTATGTCCAGAGATACTTAGTCTTTGTACAAACGAAAATACAGGCCCGTGGTTAGTATTCGTGGCGGCATTACCATCACGAGCATCTATTGTCATGTGTGGATACATGCCACCTGTTAGTGTGATGTTTGGTCTTTCCGCATCAGAGGTATCTAAAGTAGAAGTGCCTCCGACGACGAATTTTGCGGCAGAGTAATTTACATTTACCTGACCTGTGAAGGTTGCTCCCGCTTTAGGCGCGGCGGCATTTGCTACGGTATAAGCAGTGTTCCAGTTGTTGGAGTTACCGCCTGTGGCAGAGATTGTTCCTGCTGTAATATTCCTACTTGAGTCTATTACTGTTTGGCTGCCCATCTGAATAGAAGAGCCACTTTGGAAGTCAAAGGCTCTTGCTGATCCGTCAACAAAAAGAAGCGCAGTACCTTTACCGTCCCCAATTCTAAAGTCTCTAAACCTTGTCCAACCATCTTGATACCCACGATAGTTGATCCACATATCAGAAGCGTCAGTATTTAGATCCCAACCAGCATTTAAGGTGTTTGGATTAGTAGGCGAGATATACGGAGAATACGCACTTGGCGTAAACTGTTTAATAGTTACATTGGTTAGGTTACGGCTTGAGTCTATTACTGTGGTGCCGCCAAGCTGCAAAGCTCCGGTGTTTATGTTGACATCGCCCGCGCTGGTTATGCGCATTTTCTCAGAATATGTGGCTGTGTTTTTTGACCCTGAGCCAAATCTTAAACCTGCACTTGGGTAAACTATAGAAGGCAGGTCAGTGCCACCTATACCAGAATAAAGATTAATAAATCCTGCACCATCATTAGATTCTGAAATGATTGAACCTACATCCCCTGCTGATTCGCCTCTTACATTTAAAGTAGTTCCTACTCCTGATGGCAAGCTAGTACCGATTCCCACGCCTGCGCTGGTTATTCTCATTCGTTCTTGACTAAGGGTTTCGTTAAAGAAAACAGTATTAGACCCTGCAAGCTGTAAATGCCCAGCAAAACCGCTTCTTGTAGCCCCGTTTAAATAGATAGATGCGGCTCCAGAAGATGGGGAGCCAATAATTGGAAAATAGCTAGAATCAACTGTACCTTGTATCTTACCTACACCAGCACTGCCTACATGGTATGTACCTGATAGGTGAATATCCTTGAAGCGGTTATCACCTGCGCCTAAATTAATCGCGTCAGGTCTATTTGCCCCAGCAGTAGAACAAGGCTGTATGTCGTCTGTACCTGCTTGGCTAAGACGAATTCCTACGTTCCCTCCATCGGCAAAATAAGGAGCGTTTGCGTCAGCAGCGTAAGAAGCGAGTTTCCCTCCAGTTATAGAGATTGCTCCACTAAAACTAGCGTCCCCTGTAAAAGCATTAAATATTGTAGGGTTAGAACCGTTGGCTCCAATTTTAACTAAGGTTGCTGCATTGGTCGGCGTGTACTGAAGCTCAATAGCCGCACCATACCTATTCATCTGTGCGAAAGACCAAGTGATATAGCCGTCACTTAATGAGGAACCTGTTATAGCTCTGGATGAGCTTATTACTGTGGTGTTTCCTATTCGGTAATTTAAAGTAGTATTAAATCCAGCCGTATCAACATTTGCGACCTGTGACCCTGCTGTGGACAAAAAGTTTACGGAAGTGCCTTGAAGATGCAATGCATCCCAAGCATTTAATGCATCGTTATGCGCGCCCACAACTGCTTTTGATGAGTGAGACCCAATGACAACCTTATTGTTGTTTTTACCAAAAGATGCGCTTATCCATCCACCTGCAATAGCACTCCCGCCATCATTGGGCTGGGTGAAGTTATTTGTAGCAAGAGAAATTGGATTAAACCCTGCAATGTTAGTCAGGTTACGGCTAGTGTCTATTACTGTGGTGCCGCCCATGATAAGACGACCAGTTTTTATCCAAGTGTCACCTACATAATCAACCCGAAACCTTTCTGCCAAACTTGCGCCAGCAGCTCCCGAAATGGTATCCGCATTGTTGGTATAAACTACAAATGCACCAGAGCCTTCCTTTTCCTGCGTGTCCGCATTGTTATTCTGACCAACCTCGGCACCGATCCTTACTTGAGGCGTTTCGTTTGTATTGGTATCCGCAAAACTAAAATCAATAAAAGACTTCTGCCGTGCAAGGTCAGCACCAGTATCATGGTGAAGCGTTAATAGTGTAGCGTCTCCGGTATTTGTTACTGTGCTGGTAATAGCCCCACTAGAGATAGTGCCGATGTTGGTTAGGTTACGGCTTGAGTCTATTACTGTGGTGCCGTTGATCTTAAAACCTGTTCGGATGTTACTACCAACTTCAACCCAGCTTCCAATAGTCCCTGACTCACAGTTTCGGATATACATAGACCCAGACGCTGATGTAGTCCGTGGGTGAGCAATTTCCAGCCAGTAATCACCAGTATCAATCCCGTGACCGTAAGAGTTTCCAAGAGATACTCGATTTCTATACCACTGCGAAGAACTTGTATGTGGCGCGTTTATATTGCCTTGCACAAAGTTCCAGCCCCAGTAATCAACATCTTGATTGAATCCTGGCGTCGCCGCATAGCGAGCGTGATCTAACCACTGGCCAAAGTTTCCGTTTAGCGATTGCCCATACTCAGCATTTGATATTGGGACGGTTACATTGGTTAGGTTACGGCTTGAGTCTATTACTGTGGTGCCGTTTACTTGGTAACCGCCTACTGGATTTAAAACTCCAGCGGAGGTCAACGTCATCTTAGTAGACCCGATAACTTCCCAGTTATAGTCTCCACCGGCAGTATTAAACTGTAGTCGGTTGGTATTGCCCCTAATCCAATTAGATGAATTGTTGCCTGTAGTTCCCTCACTCCCCAAAGTCAGCCTGACATTAGTAGTTGAGGTGGCGTGAAGCTGACCGTTGTTATCAATAGTTAAAACAGTTTTATCAAGCGAACTACCATCAGAAAGCCTAAAGTTAATATCCTGACCTACAGTGAAGTGATCGATATAGGCTGCACCCGCGGATTTAAAGCGGATATAGTTGTTAGCGTATTCCGTGTCGTTAGTGCCGACCTTAAGCAAGCCAGAGGCGTTCACGTCGCCCGTAACAATTACTCCAGATGAAGCGGTTTCTAAACGCTCAGTCGCGCCATGCTGTAATGCTACAGACCCAGTTGCAGCTAACTTTAAAGAACCGTTTGAGCGTATCTTATTAGAACCTGCTCCAAAGTCCTCTATCACTAATGTTCCAGCTACTGTATTAATGGTGACTGTGCCATTACTAGAGATAGTGCCGATGTTAGTCAGGTTACGGCTTGAGTCTATTACTGTGCTAGTTCCGACCTTGTAGCCGTTATTAGCTTGCATTACGCCAGTAATAGTTAGATTGATCGCGTTAGATGTATTGCCTACAACATAGCCCGCACTAGCATGATTACCCCAGCCATAAGCTGTGTCCCAGTTACTAATCTTGGTGTTGTCCTGAGTCCACTTTGTACCAATGCTATTCGACACAGTAGTAGCAAAGTTAGGATCGTCACCAAGCGCAGCAGCCAGCTCGTTGAGCGTGTCTAACGTAGCGGGAGACGAATCGACGAGGTTGCTAATAGCCGTGCCAACGTAGGACTGAGTGGCGTAGCTCTGCGAAGCGTGGTTACCCCAATCGTAAGCTGTGTTCCAGTTAGTGGAGTTGTCTGCGAACGGAAGCGTGTACACCGTATCAGTGCTAGTGATTGTAAAGCTAGGGTAGGTGCCAGATATGCTTGTAGCACCTGCACCAGTCAAGGCAACAGTCTGGTCTGGTGCAGTGTTAGCAAACTCAGTACCAGTTAAGCTAAGACCACTACCCGCCGTGTACGTAGTGTTAGTATCAGTATCCGCCTGGGTAGCGACCTCATTCAGCAGCGCAGCAGTTAATCTAAGCTCACATTTCGAACCACTACTGAACGCGCGCGCAGACGTACCGTCCTGAGCACGAGCCACGGTCAACGTATTACCACTGCGCGCAGTGAGCTTTACGATCTCAACATTACCGTCAAGATCTTCAAGTGTTATATATGTATAGTCCGCCCCACTTAAAGTAGGGAATACAGAGCCATCTTGAACAGTAAGACTCGTCGCTGAGTTAGTAACACTGGATGCCAACGCCGTTGCGGCGTTGTTCGAAAAAACTACTGCCATGCCGGATTCCTCTGATTATTAGTTGGATTAACTTACTGTTACAGTCCAAGTAATAGTCATTGAGTCACTTGCGCCTTTGTTAACCACTGCAAACACAGTCCGACATAACATAACGCCGCTTGAGCTAGCATTAAACAAACCAGCTTCTGTAATAGCACCAGTGCCCTCACCGGCGCCAAAGGTAGCGACGTAAGTAACAGTAGTGCCTGAAACGGTGGTCGAGGTCAGTGAATTACGGTCGGCTTCCGAGCCAAGCGCAGCATTACCCGCAGCCGCTGCAGTAGAACCTGTGCCGATAGCCATGTGAGACATAGCAGCGGTAGACGCGTCTTTCATTCGGCTAGCAACGTATTCTTTGCCGTCAGTAACTACCAGGTTAGGTACTTCCTGGACAACGGCATTGTTAATAGCAATAGTCAGGTGTCCGGTCATTTTCAAATCATCGTGTAGCATTGGAATTGCTCCTAGTTATTTAGTGGCGAGCTATTGAGCGCACCAGCATTTAATACAGATGACGCCAGAGACGCCGTTGTAATTTGTATTGATTCGGTAAGTGACGCAGTGTCGGTTAACCCCTTTTCAAAGGCCGCGACAGAATGCTCAGCGAAACTAACTGCGTCAGAGAAAGTTCGGTTAAAGGCAACATCCTTTTGGAATACCTCTGACACCAATGCGGTGTCAGAAAGCACTTTGCTAATTGAAGATGAGCTGCTCTCAGAGAGTGAGGAGGTATCGGAAAACGAACGACTATATGTCGTAACCTTCTGAAAGACATCGCCTACGCTAAACGAATCCAATGCGGGGCGCTCTGTAGCTAACGCGGCTAGCTCTGAGACTACAGCCGTATCTTGCAGGGTTTTTTCTGTGCCGAATGTCTGAGTCTCAGAGAAGCCAATAACGTTGGTTTTAGAAGCTGTAGTGTCCTTCTGAATCGCATCCACGTCCGTGAAATCATCCAAGACAAATATGTCACTGAACGAGCGCTCGAAACTTACAGTTCTGCTCAGCGCCTCGGACAACGCTGCGGTATCCGCCAACCCTTTGCCTATGCTTCGCGAATCGGCGTCCGAGGCGCCAAAGGATTCTACGAAGCCTCTATCATAAGAAACAACACGGGCAAACAAATCTGTAACCGCCGCGCCATCTTGAACGAGCTTTGCGACTAACCTTGTTATAGACTCCGAAATACTTGTGGTTTCCGTAAAGTCTCTGACAAACGAAACAGTTCTGCTGAGCTGCTCAGAAAGGCTAGCGCTGTCAGAACGGATGTTAGATACGGAAAGCGCCGCCGCCTCAGTCAGCGTCGGGGTGTCAATTAAGCCTTTCTCAAGATCTCTTATAGGGACATCATAGAAACCGATCGACTCCGCCTTATTAAGACCGACTCCAAGTGTCTGCGTATCGATATATGATATATCGTCTGCGAAGCTGCGCTGTATCCGAAGCAACACGTAGGCGAAATCAATGGCGCCTACTTCATCATCGATACCTTTGCCCAGCTGGACACTCTGCACCTGATCGCTGGTGCCCACTATCTCACCGAGCTCTTTCCCGATGAGTGCTGTGGCTACGTCACCTACACTAACCGCGTCTAAGCGAAAGTATTTATTAAGAGAGAACGGGTCCAGCGTCATATCGAGGGCGGAAAGTTTTCGATAAGAAATCTGGGTAACAGGTTTTGCGTAGTCAGCAAAGGCATTCAAAATACGAGAGCTTGCGGACGCCGTGTAAGAGGCGCGAGTTACTATAACCTGCGGTTTTTCGAGGTTTGCGTCGGCGACAACAATCTTGGTGCTACTAGCTAGTGCACGTATGCGGCGTGGTTTGTCGACTACAACGCGATAGGCCATTAATCAAAGTCACTTCGTACTTTAAACTTAATTAAGTCGTTAACTGTTTGTTTGCCACCATTAGGGAATGTCAGTTCTAGCTCGCCTTCAAAAGTGCCAGCAGTATCGAGCGTCCCTGCAGGGAAATCAGTGGCTACCTTTCCAGCAGCACCGTCGGTGACTGTGCAAGTCAGGGCCGATTTGACCGTAGTGCTACCAAGCTCTCTGAGGCGCAGTATTACCGTTGCGCCCGCTACGTTGATTGGCGCCCAAGTATTGCTGTTGTTCTCGTCCAGAGTTAATCCAGACGCAGCAGTGTTACTGTCTTTTAGAGTGAAAGTCAGTTCGGGTAGCGTGTCGCCTGTTACTAGATTAAGCGTGTCTGAATAAGCCATCTTTTGTACCTATAGATTATGCGATTATATTAGCCAAACTAATATAAAGCTAGTAGTTAATAGCACCAGAGAACCGGCGTCGTCTTTCTAATGTCTACGTGGACGAAGGTTTTAGCTACGCCAACTGACATACCCATCGCTAACGCGTGGTTCACGATCGCCCTGCGCTGCGCGCCGCCTTGTACAGCTATATCCGCGGCGATCCCCTGGGCATGAGTGCCTGGCTTTTCTTTTGCTTTTTCAATGCTATGGCCTTTAGGGTCGCGATAACCTGATGTGATGTGGAACGGAAAGCCACATGCTTGTCTCAGGTGGTCTAGCTTCTTAATGAACCCTTCGTCCATCTCATTGTTGCCAGTCTCTTGGCAGTCAAAATCTTCTATCTTGAAATACTTAAACATTATTAGTCCTTAAACAGGTATACAACTATGCTAACCAGCCCTACCCATATGGATGCGGCCAGAGCTTGCCCAATTTTTACTAGCTGTGAATTGCTGGCAACGTTATCTGCAATTTCATCAATTTTTCTTTCGTTTTCGTCCAGCCTGAATTCGTGACGCTTCAGGCGCGCGTCAGCGCCTACCAGCTTCTCTTCAACGCGGGCTACGTTTGTTAGCACTTCGGTCAGTTTGTCTATCTTTGTCTCTAGACGATCAAACCGCCGCGCATGTTCCTGGTCGTTCATTTGCGCATTCCCATGAGTTTTGATGCGCCTTTGATCCCGAAGGAACTAGAGATCGCTATAAATAATAAATACTGATACCACTCAGGTAGATCGTTGAGCGTGGCGAATGCTTTCTGTACACGGTCTACCACCGTCATGTCATTTACGACGATTGCATAACCAACCATAAATATTGGTATAGCTAATATACAGGTCCAAAATTCGTCTTTCCACGAGTTGGCAGACGCATCTACCATCTTCGACTCCCAGTCAGCGTCGTTCTGAATCACGTTCATCTTGGCTGCGTGTTTAGCCTGCTTCTCTTCGGCCTTGTTGCTCAGGTAGGTTTTGCCCAAATCTGCGACGGGGCCGAGTAATGCTGTGAATATGCTCATAATATTGTCCTCGCTATTGCGCCAACCCCAAGGATTGTTCCGGCTACTTCTTGTGGTGAATTCATACGGCTGCCTGCTGCATCAAAAGGGCCCTCGCGAACAGCTTTCTCTAGGAGTTCTGCCGTTGGGCCTGCTAATGATGCCAATGCAGATCCACCCCAATCGCCTGATCGTTGTGCCATAGAGATCAAAGCTAGTGGGCCATCAAGTCCAGCTCTTTGGAATATCTCACCGAAGTAAGTTCCGTAGTCCATTGAGTCAGTGCGCAGGTACTTCAAGCTGCCGTCGATACCTGGGATAGCGTAGGACAGCCCCACTTTAGCGTACTCTCTGAGCTCCAGACCTAGAGCAGCTAGAGGCATAAACGCGGCCATTGTAAGGAGTAGCAGTGGTGCCATCGATGATGTAATGCCGGTGCCGTTCAAGATACGTTGGCCGATTTCACGCTCCACGCCCTCAAGAATTACTTTGTTGAATGCGTAGATGAAGGACTTCAACTGCCATACAACAGCAAACCGCGGGTCAGATGCCCATACAGGTCTTTCAGCAGCGTTCGGACGTAAGACGGAACTCTCAACAAAACGCGATAACGCGGCTTTTACCGCGGCGCCCTCTTCGCCTTCAAACGAGAATCCGCTATCTTGCCATCGTCGTACCTGATCATAAGTTACACCTAGCTGTTGGAGATAACGCTCTGATCTTTCTGTAGGGTTGTTGGCGTGCTCAATCAGGAACCGCTTCGCCATGCCAGAAGCGAACTCTCTAGAAAGAGTTGTAAGGTATGACAGCCCTGTCCACTGGAAGAACTTGTCGGTTGCCATCCGTACTTTAGGATCAAGCATGTCGCTATCTGCTTGTGACATCCAGGCGTTCGCCGCGGCTTCTGGCATAACAACGCCGATGTCGTTTGCGAAACGCTTTGCAGCTTCTCTGTCTTTGTACTGGCTCACGACTTCTTTAGCGAACATCGTGAATCCGTTGAATTCTCTTGTCTGCACGATTGATCCAGCGAAATCTGGTATTGATGCAAAAGCTGCAAACGGTAGTAGCGTTACAAGGTTGATCGCTTGCACATAACTATTGACTGATCGCCAGAACGGGGACAGGTGCGTTACGTTCCCCAAGTATGCATTGAGCACGGCTTCCGCGCGTTCGCGTTCCTGCGGAGGTAAGTCTTTCAGCGCTGCGGCCAGCATGTCTTTGCCATCTTTGGTTCTAGTCGCCTTGTTCCATTCAACTCGCTTGGTAACGTTGTCGAGGTAACTCATCAAAGCGACTTCAGGCTCTTGGATATACATCGCATCCCGCAATACGCTAGGACTAACGTTAGCGGTTAACTGTATCTTAGCCTCGACAGCTTCTGCTGGGCTGAAAATTAATTCTTCTTGCTCCGCATCGTCGTCTGCCTCTTGCTGCTTATCGCTCTCAACTATCTTCTGATACTTCACGAGGTTGCGAACTGTACGCCTGACTGACTTCTCATTTGCCTGGTCGTCGTTCTCCAGGATTAGTTGGATAAACGCTTCAGGGTCATTCATAACCTCCTGCAAGTTAAGCAGGACGGGGAAGTAGTCAGGGCGGAACCCAATGTCGCTATTCGATGGCTCTATATATTCGCGATGAAACCGCTCTAAATATTCGCGCAACTGCTTGGCCTTGCGGTTTTGCAACTCCGCAGTAGGTGTAGAACCCTGTGCCTCTTTCAATGCATCCTGAACTTCTTGAGTAGTCCAATCATAACCAAGCACTTTAAATAGCTCTGACCGCCATTTATCACGAGCTAACTGTCGTGCCTGAACGAAGCCCAGACCTGCCTTAGTATTGGACTGCACATAGAACATATCCGCTACTTTGTCACCAGCAGCGATACGTAGGATAGAGTCTGCCCCGTAGATAAGGCCAAGAATCTTCAGCGCATTAGGGTTCTTAGCTAGGAACTCGCTCTTCATCTTGTTGAAGTAGCGCCTCCAGCTTTCTGCTCGCGCAGCAGCGCCAGTCTGAATATTGATCTCGTTCTTAATTGCCGCGACAACGGCCTTCTGTTCCCACGAGGGCTCATTAGGTTCTGACATACCTTCGTTCGGTGGGGGTGGTGGAGGCGGCGTATTGCCCGCGCCACCTTGATCAGCTTCTGCTTCAGGTGCGGGTACTGCTCCTGCTTCAGGTGCGGGTGCGGGCTCGTCTACTCTTATGGCGCCGAGCGCAGACGCGGCTCCGACAACGTCACCCCTCTCGTTATAGACTGGGGCGGCTACTGTTTCGCGGCTCGCTTGGCGCGCTTTGGTCACACCATCCATATACTTAGCAAACGAAGGCTTGACCTTATCCATCCGGCGGAATAATGAACCTGAGCTTTTGCTTAATTCTCGCCAGAGTTTCTTAAACTTTTTGACTACGCTCTTGAAATGGCTGTCAGCCGCGTTCTTAGCGCCAGCCTTGTCAGCCTGCATATCTTTCTTAGCCCATGCCGCGACTTGGTCTGCATACCACTCTTCAAACCCGACTTCTTCCCACTGCTTTACTGGTTTACCTTCGTCGCGAGCTTTCTTACGATCGCGGTTAAACGCAGCTATAAGACGGTTATAAAGCGCTTTGTTTGCAATCACACCATCGATCTCTTCCTTGAACAACGCGTGCCCAAATTCGTGCCCGACCACCATTGCCATGCCAGCTTCATTTACATTTTTTAGGTCATCAATAAGGATGACGTTGCCACCCTCAAACCCCATGAACTGGCCTTTTCTCGTCTTGGATATTAGCTGCCCAGTTAAATTTGATGCCAGGATTTCTGCTGCTTTTCGGTTTGGAACGAGCTTACCTAGTGAGTCAAATACGGCACGCTCTAAGAAGGTGTAAGCCAGCGTCGACGGGTCTGACACGCTGTCTATATGCTGCGTCATTTTTGGATTAAATAAGCCATCCTTCTGTAGCTCTTTAATAAAAGTAGCTACAGCGTCAAGGTCGCTGAAATTCAAAGGCTTGGTTTTCTTATCACCGTTCAATTTACGCAGGGCAATTTTTGCTTGGGCCGTAGTCTTTTTGTTGAGGTAGCCAGCTATTGTCTCGCGGAGTTTCGCATCGACACCCTTCATGCTGATAACAGCGGTTGGGACCTTCAGCTTTATAGCGCGAGACAGCCGAGTAGCAATTGTGCGAACTACGCTGTTAACTTGACCAAATGGGAAGGAAACCCCTGATACAATACTAACCGCAGGTTTAGCTGTTCTGGCTGGACCAGTCGACGGTGCGCTGCCTGCTGGACGATTCTGTGTAGAGTCTACGTTGCGCAGGTCTTGGATGTTTAAATCTGTAAGCGGGATACCATCGTTAGTGCGGGCGCTGTTTTCCGCCATCTCAAACGGTTCTTGTGGGTCGTCATCTTGTCGGGCCTCACGGGCGTCTTCGTCGCTGACAAGAATAGTATTGCCTTGCTCATCTGTAATCTCTTCTAAATTAGTTACAGTCTGTGGACCAGGAACGTACGGTTTTAACAGGTAACCTAGACTTACAGGCTTGCCGCCGCCGTCAAAACCCACGGTGATTCGGCTTATTTTTTTATCTAGTTCTTTGGTTGGGTCTGCTAAGTTTTCAAGAATTTCAGCGATAGGTACGCCTTGGACATCTACTTCATAGCCCTGCAACTGTAACTCGCCGAGCATAGCAAGAAGACCCTGTCTTGCTGACTGGGTAGGCCCTTGGCCGCTAAAGGTTCCAGAGCCCGCCTCTACTAATCTCTTACCCGCATTCATAAGATCGACGGGGTTAGCCGTTGTAGATTTGTCAGAACCAGGTGCTTTGATATTAATAGTACGGAAACGTTGCTGACTGCTCGCTGCCTTATTTAATTCTAAGCCGATCCACTCTGATTTAGAGACTTCTCTCTCATTACCTTTACCATCTTTGAAACGGATTTTTTCAGTGCCTTCCGTTGTCTGGATCTCGATTCGATACGAGCCATCAGTATTAGCGGCTATGTTTACCACTTCATCGGGTAGAGTTTTCTGCAGCGCAACGGCTCTTCTTAACATACTGCCAGACATACGCTTGTAAAACGGTGTGCTGAAGTCGATGTCTTCTCCAGTCATAGCTGCGTATTCTGTTCGGGCTTCTTCTACGCCTTCGAAGTTATTGTCGCCCTCGATGGCCTGGTAAGAGTCAACGGTTTTTCCAGCCTGCTGAAAAGTAAAAGTCCTGGTCTCAGGCTCAAACTCACCATCAAACCTTTCTTCGTTTGTACCCTGGTCAGTCTCAAGGGGATCTGACTGGTCATCGTAGTCATCTTCCATATTACGTATGTCAGGACCCGCCCGTTTTGCGCGGTCAGCAAGCGCTTCGTCGATGGACATAACCTCGACCTTGCCGCCTTCCGGTTTTA